>JACCDR011029130.1_pt1 | contig 20646 bp, 22 predicted proteins | sample 7446431 | NCBI WGS metagenome assembly JACCDR01 (sample SAMN15323443, study PRJNA562643) | freshwater metagenome | isolation source: river surface water | place: USA:Blue River Watershed | collected 2017-08-17 | reverse complement strand
GTGCCCGACGTGTAGCCGGTGATCTCCGCGCGCGAAGTGCGCCACTGCTCGGCGTCCTCGTCGTAGAACCGCACCCGGATCTCCCGCCCGACGTCGGTCGACGCGAACACCGATGACCCCGCGGTGAACGTGACGCCGGTCGTGTCTGCCGTCGTGGCACCAGTGCCAGGCGTCAGGGTCGCCGCGACCGCGCCGTCATATTCGAGGGAGGCATCGAGGTAGACCCCTGCCTCGACATCGTCGCCGTCCTCGAGCCCCTGCGTGAAGTACTCGATGTGCCTTTTCACGCCACCGTCGATGGTCCGCTTCACCACGACCCAGACGTCGTCCACGTCGCCATCAGGTCCGGCAATCGACTGCACCGATTCCACCACGGCATCAGTGCCGCCCATCGGGTGCTGGTGCCACCCGTAGACGTTCTGCTCGCGGTCGTAGGTCAGCCCCAGCAGGGTGCCGTTGGCGAGCACGATCCAGATGATGTCGTCCGGTTCCTTCTGGTAGGCGATGTCGACGATGCCCGACCGCGTGATCTCAGGGTAAAGCACGTTCAGATCGCGCGGACTCCAGCCCTCGCGCTCGATGGTGTAGCGGTACTCCTCGATCCGGCGCCCGCCGACGCGCACGAACAGCACGCCGTCGTCGACCGCCACCGGCTCGATCTCGCGGCTGCCCTCTGCCGACTGCGGCTCGAACTTCACGTTCTCAGGTCCGAGCGCCTGATTGGTCGTGACCTCGGACAGCGCGACCTCGCTGCCGGCGGTGCCGATCAGCAGTGCACCCTTCGACCCGGACAGCCAGCGTATCTTGTCCACCGACCCGACCGTCAGTGTCAGGTTCATGGCATTGTCGGCCAGGATCTCGCCCTGCGTGTCGACCTCATGCGACGAGTAATCGCCGGCCACCGATGCATAGATGTTCTGGTCGCCCGCCAGCCACAGACGGTCGCGCCAGAATGCGACCTTGTGCGGCCACTCGGCGCCGGTCGCCGTGCCCCATGCGCCGATGCGGTAGATGCACTCGGCGTTCGACCCGACCAGTTCCGCAGGCGCCTCGATGCCGGGTCCGATCACGGTCGCAGTGACCGACGTCGCGCTGCCATAGGCGCTGATACGCAGAATCACGTAGCCAGGGTGCAGGTACTCCCACTGCACGGCGCCGTCGCCGTCGAACTCCATGCCCTCTTCATGGATCGGCGTCACGATGCCGGTCGTGTCGCTGTTCTGCGCTTCGTAGAACTTCCCGTCCGACTTCCGCTCGTCGTTCGCAGTGACCGCCTTCCCCGGCTCCCATGCCTCGGTGTCGATGTTGACCGGCTCGAGCCTGATCAGCATGCCGACGTGCGCGGTGGTGAACAGCGATGTGGTACAGGTCAGGGTCACGCTACCAGTCGCAGCGGATAACTGGAAAGACTTGTTCGTATCCGGCGCAGCCTGGAACGGACCATCGTCCGGGTCGTAATCGGCGAACGCCCATGACGTGCTCGAGGTGCGCGACAGAGTCTGCGGCTGATAGCCGGGGCATCCGATGTACAGCACGTCGCCGGACTGCGTGATCGAAAGCGAGCATGCGCCCTCGCCGTTCGTGAGATCAGCGAGCGCATACGGACTGGTCACCGTGTACACGCGCTGCATCGTGCCGCCAGACGTGTACGTAGTGAACGCCGACGTGTCGATGTTGGCGCCATCGGTGTCGGTGAGATTGAACGTGTTCGCGCCTGCGTTCACGCCAGACACCACGACATAGCGACCGTTCAACTCGGTCATGCCGCCAATGCCCGACAGATAGAACCAGTCTCCGTTCGCCGGGTCGGCGCCGGAATAGGTCAGAACGCCGGGATTCGCTTTGCTGATCGCGGTGATGTTCTGCGCGGCTTCGAGCACCACGCCGCGGTCGGTGTAGAACCGCACGTACAGGTCGCCGAACTCGAGGATGTATGCCTGGTCGTAACTGAACTCGAACCGGCGCAGCCAGACGCGCTTCGATGAGTCCTTCACCGGCAAGACGTGTCGCGTGCCAGGCGCTCGCTTTGCCGGACCCTGCACGGTCGGAATGAACCGGCGCATGCGATAGCACGACGATGCGTATTTGTCGAAGTCCACGCGCCCGCTCATCAGCGCGCCGACTTCCCCTCCGTTGAACGACGTGTAGGCTGGCGAGGCTTTCACTCAGAGCCTCGCAATGACCCAGGTGTCGTCCTGCAGTTCCTCGGGCGGATTCTCGATTGCGTTGGCGCGCACCGCGTCGCGGATCGCGAGGTTGTAGTCGAGCAACGCGGCGTCGCGCTTGGTGTTCGACTGCGTGAGCGGCTCGGCCAGGTTGTAGGCAAGGAACGCGGCGAACGCATCAACGAACGCGGCATCGAACTGCGTCGGATCGGTCACGCGCTTAAGGTACAGCAACGGCAGCGCGCCACTGTCCCGCGTCAGTATCTTGCGCCCCTCGATGCGGTAGTCCTGACCCGGCGACCCGTTCGCATCCGACAAGCTGATGCGCGGATAGTAATCGGCTGCCATCAGCACCCGCAGGCAATCGCTCGGCAACGTGTACTGATACGTGAAATCGAACGCTGGCGTGTCGACGTCCGCGGCGAGGTTCTCGCGCGTCTTGCAGAAGTTCCAGACATACCGTCGCTGCAGCTTGTCGCGCAGCAGGTCATAGACGGCAAGGATCTCGCGCGCCGGCTTGACGTTGTCGTCGAAACTGGCGATGCGGACGTCGCCCAGCTTGGTCAGGGCGAGATTGGCAATGTCGACGTCGCTCGCCACGGGTTATGACCCCCGTCAGGCGATGGGGGTCGTTTCCTTGGTCTTGAGGTGGCTGAGAATCGCCTCGACTCCGTTGATCACCGCAAGCCGATCCGTGTAGATGGTGTCGGCGACGCGGAGCTCGATTGCCTCGCTCGAAGTGCTCCCGCCTTCGGTGACCTGATGCGGCAGCGATTCGCCTTTGATCACACTGTAGAACTTGTCTGCCATCGGATGCTCCTATGGTCAGGGGCCGGCGAACCGGCCCCCGCCAGGTCAGACCACGTAGTCCACGATCACCAGCATGGTGCCGGTGGCTGCGGCCACTGCACTGACGCCGGTAACGTCGTAGTCGCGCTGCGGATCAGCCGACAGACCGAGCCGCTGCCACAAGGGCTGCTCGAACTCGCTGATCAGCGTGGCGCCGCGCTCGAACGTGATCTCGGTCAGAGCGACCGCCGCGGTCGCGACGTCGAGCGCCGACGCGAAAAAGTCCGCATCGACGACCGCACCGCCGTTCGCCGTGGTCTGCCGCAGGCCGACGTCCATCGTCGCGCCGGACCCGGACAGGTCGTCGCTCGAGAACCACGCCCGCACGTACCGCGCGTTCGACGGGACCGAGCAGAATCGGTAGGTCGATGCCGCATCGCCGCCTGCCGCTTCCACCACGCCGACGACCCGACGCACGTTGCTGCCCTGGCCTACGGTCTGCACCGGGGGCGTCGAGTCGCGGTTCGTGATCGCGCCAGATTTCAGATTCTCTGCTGCCATTCTTCAGTCCTCCGAATTAGGCGCGGTACGATTCGATGGCGTAGACCTTGTCCTCTTCGAGGCGGGTCGCTCCACACATCATGTACTGGTAGATCTGCCACGGCTGCCCGCGGAGATCCTTGCGCTGGGTGATGTCGGCCTTGAGATCCTGCCACAGACCCAGGTGCATGCCGGACTTGCACCACACCGGCAGCGTCACCTCGTTGGTGCCGGCCAGCAGAGTCTCCACCAGTTCGCTGCGGATGAACCGGAAACCGAGAAACTCGGTCACGCGGCCATTCTGCAGTACCGGCGCCTCGCCGTTCTTGAACTCGCTCGAGATGATCTGGATGTCGTCCAGCAGGGCCGCGTGGTCTGCAGCGGTGATCGCGATGTAGACCTCTTCCATCTCGAAATCGACGTCGTTCGCTTCCATCAACTCCTTCACGGCTTTGATCTTCTGCACGTTCAATTTCGAGTTCGCTCCGCCGACTGCGACGTCGACCTCGTTGCCCGAAGTGAAGGTCGTGCTGGTCGCGCCAGCCACGCCGGTCTTCGAGGTGCCGAGGAAGGCGTTGATGATCACGCGGTCGAACTGGCGCATCGCGGCCTTGACGCCGTTCTGAACGTAGGACGACTGCGGGTCGGACACGATCTTCATCTTGTCGAACTGGTCGACGAGTTGCGGCAGATCGTAGGGAGTCGGGAACACCCAGCGGCGGGCGGTCGGCGCATCGACGCGCGGCATCTCGCCGAACCGGGTCGTGACCTCCTGCATTTCGACCGCGCCGATCTGGTCGACGGGCGACGCCTGGTCGCCTTGGTAGGTGCCCTCGGTGACCGCACGGCGGAACTTCCCGCCAACGGTTTGCAGCAGCAGATTGACGTTCGTCGAATACTGCCGCGCGTAGAGATCGACTAGGTTGATGGACATTTGAGTCCCTCCTGACAAATGATTGAACACTCGTCGAAGGGCTTGTCCTTTCGGGGCCGGCTTCTTCGCGGGTCACGCCGCGCGCGTCGCAGACTTTCCTGCTGTCATCGGGGCCTTGCGGCTTGTCCGAAAAGGCCCCCGGAGGTTTCCCTCCGGGGCATCAGCACCCTGGGGGGAGGCTGTCGGTCGGAGATTACTCCGAACCCGTATTGATGGTCAAGTCCCGGCTGCCGTCGTGCCGGTGCGCCGGGGACACCGGGTGAGGGGAGGGGTAGCTGCGGACGGCGCGCAATGCGGTCACGATGCCTGCTGCAGTTCCGGGTGTGCCATCAGTTGCAGGCGCGTGATTTCCTCGATGGCGGTCTGGCGCACTTTCGGGTCCGGGTGCTGGTAACGCTCCATGAAGTCCTTGTCGCCGAACTTCGCGTTCATCGCAGCCTGGGCCTGCGACGGCGTCATGGCGCCGCTGCCCTGGCCCTCGCCGTCGACGAACGTGCCCTCGGAGAACTTAGACCCGATAGCCTGGAACAGTTTCAGCAGGGGCGCCGTTCCGATAGCCTGCTCGATCTTCGCCAGCCCAGCTTCGTCGATGCCCGCCTGCCCCAGAAACGTCGCCGCGGCTCGCCTGGCGAGCTCCTCGTTCTGAGGCGCTGCGGTACCCCATTCGGACTTCAGCGCCGCATAGTCGGCATCGGCCTGCGCCAGAAACGCATCCTGCCGCTGCGTGTCCATCTGCTGCTGCAGCCCGGTCAGCTTGGTCATCAAAGCCTGGGCCTGCTTTGTCGTCGCTCCCTCGGCGTGCAGGATCGGCAGCAGACTGCGGGCGAACTCGCCTTCCGGTCCCTCGGGAATCTGCAGCCCGTACCCATCCGGCGTTTCCGGCCATCCCAAGCGAGACAGCATCGCCTTCCTGCCGTCGACGTCGTCGTCACCCTTCGGCAGCGTGATCGTCCGGCCAGCCTTGTCGGCGCCAAACACCTTCTCGAGATTGACGTAACTCAGCAAGGCGTCGGTCGGCCCCTTCCATCCCTTTGCCTGCACGACCTCACCCAGTTGCGCCACCTGATCTGCCGGCATGCCCTCCATCGCATACCACGGTGCTGTTCCCCCGGCGGCACCTGCGCCACCGGGTTGCCCGCCTGCTGCGGACCCGTCTTGCTCACTCATTCGGAATTTCCTCTTGCAAATTGACCAGCACAGTCTCGTCGAGGTGTAGCGCCTCGACGATCAACTGCACCACTTCCTGCCGACCGACCATGCGGCCAGTCTCGAACAGGTCGGTGCGCCCAGTACGGTCCTGCACTGCAGGCGGTCGCCCGTACTTGGCGAATCTCTTGATATGCGCCATCGCGATCCGCGCGTCCGGCGTCAGATCGGCGCCATCGGTCATCAGGCGCTGCCAGGCTCGAGCGCGGTACAGCACGCGACCGACGCGGGATTTCATGAGGGTCCATTGGTTGGGCATCATTGATCCTAATCCCACGCGCCCAGGTAGGTCACAGAACTTTCGCCAATTTTCCGCACCCGGAACCATGATCCGGCTTTGACCACCGCAGCGGCGGCAGTCACGAGGGTTACAGAGGGGATGATGGTTCCGCCTGTGGAAATCCTGAACATACCGCTAAATGTGCCGACCATGCCCGTTCCTGTGCCTGCGGTTACGGCAGATGCCGGGGTTTGCTGGGTGACGGATGCGGAACCGCCACGAGCGCCGACCGCAAGAGGACTCGTGTTGTCGATACCCCATGCCTGCTGGCCCCATCGGTCAGTGACCGCAGTTCCTGCCCCGATAGGGTCGAATGCGAGGTTGCCAGATGTTCCGCTCATGGTCGTGAGGTACAGAAACGCTTCGAATTCATACACGCCGGTCGGCAACGTCAATCGGCCATTAGTCGTGGTGTTGAATGCCTTTTGCTCTGACCCAGAGTTGGCGAGGGTGTAATCTGCGGTCAACATCATCCAGCACGTTGCCGGAAGGGCCGCAGCACAGGCTCCGCTATTGAGAAGGGTCTGAACCATCCCATCGTCCGAGATGGTGGCGTAACTGGTCTGTAGAGTCTTGCCGCCAGTGCCGTCGAACCTTGGGATGCCGTTGTCCGTACTTGATCCTGGCCCGGTTACATCGCCCGTACCAGATGGGGTAGCCCATGCCGGGGCAGAGGATGCGCCGCTCGACTGCAAGTACGTGCCGTTGGCACCAAGAGCCAGTTCGACAACCTCGCCGCTGCCATTGGTGTGCAGCACCTTCCAATTCCCGGCAGTGTGATCTGCCGTGCTGGTGATCGCATGACTCTGAGCATGGGCGTTTACCGTTGTCCCAGACATGCTAAGTCCGGTGCCGAGACTGATTTCTTCCGGGTCGCCAGAACCGGCAGCAGAACCCCTCCCAATCAACCGGGAAGCGGCGGAAACGTCCTGCATCTTGGCGTATGTGACCGCGCCATTGTCGATGGTGAGCGTCGTCCCCGTGCCGCCAACGGTAATATCACCCTTGTCCCCGTCAGGACCAAGACCGTCAGCAGCGCCGCCGCCTATCGTTACAGTCGTTTTCCCGCCAGTGTCCGCGACCGATACGCCAGCCCCGGTGAAATTGATCGTGCTGCGCTGCGTGACCGGCGTGCCCTCATCCTCGACGGTCTGGTTGTACAGAGTGGGAGTGCCGCTCAGGGATGCATAGGCGATTTGGCCGCCATCCCCTCCACTATGATCATGCGCATCGCCCCCTGTAACACCCTTCGCGATAGGAGCATACGCCGCGTTTCCCTCAGCGCTCGTCAGGTAGGTCGGGTGCGGGTCCGCTGCCGCTACGTGAGCCGCAACGGCGGCGCTGGACACCGCATGCGCCGACCCCTTCAGCGGCTGCAGCAGATCCAGATCAGTGATTGGTCGACCGCGCCTTACGCGGCGGCGCCCGGTCATACACCAGGCACCCCTCTGCGCGGCACGCTCGCGGCGATCTGCTCGGCCTTCGCGAACCGCTCGGCAGCCTGGCCGGCAATCGGCGCAGCCTCGAGCAACTGCTGCATCTGCATCTGCTCGCGTTCGGCTGCGTCCATCGCCTCGAGCTCCTCGTCGGTTCGCAGCGCCTTCGCAGGCGTGCCGTTCGCCTCGGCCAGGATCTTCACTGCCTCGTCGGCGTTAATCCTTCTCAACGGTCGCAGGTCGCCGCTGATCTGGGCGAGCGGGGCAATCGCCTCAATGGTCCGCAGGATGCCCGCGGCTTCCTCTGCGCGCATCAGGCGAGCCATCGGACCCGTGTACTCGGGCAGGATCTCGCCACCTTCGACCAGATACTCGAGCATCACGTCGGGCGGATCGGGCAGCTTGCCGGCATGCGACAGCAAGTCGAGCTCGCGGTCGATGGTCGGGCCAATGAACTCCGACTGCTGTCGACCCATCGTCGGGCCGAGCAGTGCGCCTTTCTCTTGCGCCCGCTGAAGCACCTCGGTCGCGGTCATCACGCGCGGTTCCTCGACAAGGATCTGGAACAGCGTCACCAGAAACGAGTCGTTGACCGCCCGCCGTTTCTGGTCTGCCATCTCCATGCCGATTGGTATGTTCCCTTGAATGTCCAGCGTCTGCACCAGCGGCGTGCCGTCCTCGCGCAGGTATCCGTAGTTCAGCGCGTTGGGCCGCACGCTGAACGCTCCCAGTGCGCCGTCCTCGGTCAGGATCAGCGGGGGATCGACCATGCGATGCGCCACCCGCATCATGGTCTTCTCCATCTCCTGCAGCGACTTGATGTCCGCGAGCGCCTCCATCGCAGGCGAGCGCCCGTACTTCTCGCGCGGCCCAGTCACGTACCGACCGACGCAGTACGGCATCACCCGATAGCCGGAATCCTCGAGCAGCACCTTGCCTTCGCGAGACACGTACCGAGACAGATACCGCATGCCGGTCGATCCGGCCATCCCGTTCTGGTAGTCCTCGTTCGGACGCACGCAGTGCACGAACTCGAACTTCCGCTCGCTACGGTGATCGTCCGCTGCCTTCCTGATCGTTTCCGGCAGCACGCCCGCCCATCCAGGCACCGCCATCGCCTGGCGCGCGGTGAGCTCGAAGCACCGATAGACCGTGTCGGTCCTGCCCTGGTGATCGATGTCGATCACGACCTCGGACAGCGGAACCGCGCGATACCGCAACGTCACGCCGGGGATCTCGTCCACGAACAGCGCCGACGTCCCAAAGGCACCGAGCGACATCCAGCACTCGAACACCTGCGACGCGAAGTTCGCCTTTGGCGAGTACCGCGACCGGAACATCACGTCGCGCACCTGCTCGAGCCATCGGCGCACCTCGACCTGATCGTCCAATTCTGGGATGCCGGTATGCAGCCCGTGCCACACCTGCGTCGCGGGCGTCAGCATCGAATCCATTGCCGCGGCGAACCTGGGCAGCGCACGCTGCGCCGTCGAGTCGAAGATTTTCTCCGACCGCTTCTCGCCTTCAGTGCGCCAGCCCGTCATTTCAGCCATCGTCGGCCAGACGCGCTCGGCCACTTCCTGCCAGTGCGATTCCCAGGTGGATCGGTCGCCCTTCAGTCGGTCGTAACCGGCAATGACCTGATCAGCGCGCGAGTCGGTCATTACCGCAATCCCATCCGACCGACAGACACCAGCATCACTGGTTGCTCTTGAATCTCGGCGTCTGATGCCTCACCGAAATCGAACGCCTCGTCATCGAATGCGTCTGTGTCGAACGCCTCGTCGTCGAATGCTTCCGGCATGATTCCCCCCTTAGCACCCGTTGCCAGTCCATGCGTTGCCGGTCGTGCCGTTGCCGCAGACCTCGCTCGAATTCATGGCCTTGACGTTGGCATCCTGCGCCGGGATGACCATCACGTCCCCGCTCGCGACCGTAAAGTCGAGGGCGTTCGCAAGGGTGAAGGTCAGCGTGCCCTCGTTGTAATCGGTGATCAGGGCGCAATCCATCGCCTGACTGTCACTGCCGTCCTTAATGCAAAGCGAACGACCGACGTGCATGTCCGCCGCAGGCGGGCCATCGGTGGCGATCAGTATCGTCTGGCTGGTCACGGTATCCACTGCGCCGACCCAAAGCGCCTGATCAGAGCGCAGCGATGCGAGCGTCGAAGGAATGTCGGTTCCCGTATCGGCCACGATGGCGTCGAGCTTGTCGTCGAGAGTCGTGCCGGTGTCCGTTAGGATCGCGGCGATTGAGTCGCAGAGCACACTGCCTACAGTGTCTGTGGTGTTGTATGACGAGCAGTCCGTTGCCAGCAGTGCCGCGATCAGCGTGTCTTGTGTGACCGGCGTAAGGTCGATCCAGTGCCACGCCTCCATCATGTCGCCGCCACTGTCTTGGATGGTGATGTCGAGACGTTCCGCACCCACTACGTCCAGCCGCTCGTTCCGCAGTTGCAACTCGTACAGGCAACTCCCAGCGTCCACCACGCCGAATCGGATCTCGTCGGAATTGGTCGGAGCGGAGTATGTCCCCGGCGTCGCGATGGTCAGAATCTTCGCGCCAGCGTATGTAACCTCGGAAGCCTCGTTGTTCGCCGTCACGCCGATGGTCAGGTTGGTGCTGGCAATGTCGGCGGACGGACACGTATCTGGCGTGTCCTGATCCCAGAGTGCGAACCTGACAGCAACAGAGTCGGTGCCGTGTTCGTAACTCGCGATCAGTTCGGCATTGGCAACGCCGACGACGAAAAGCAGGAGCAGGGCAAGTAGTCTCATCGTCGGATTCCTCTCGGAGCAGATCGAAATGGGTTCAGTACCGGCGTTTCAGGCGGCGTGTACTCGTAGGCGCCCTGGTCATAAAGGCCGTTCTGCGGCCTTGCCGTGCCGTCGATGTCGGTTGCGTAGACCGGAGTAAAGTCCGGGTCCAGTGCGGGGATGGTCGTGGCATTTGCCGCGTCGATTGCGGGACTGCCGCTTTGCAAAGCGAAATTGAGGTTGGTCGAATCAACGAACAATGCGGCAGCGTTTGTCCCGACCCAGTTGTCGGACTCAGAGTAATACCCGGTGCCGTTGGTCGAGGACTCATAGATATAGTTCGTCCCGCTCGCTCTCGAAATGATGTTGTTTCGGACCACCGGAGTATCGACGTTGGTGATACGAACCCCGTACCCATCGGTATCCGAAATGGTGTTCATCCAGATATACGCGATTCCGGGACCGTCGTCGTTGTGGTTGATAGTGATAGAGGACTCTTCCGTCGCTCCCGGCGTTTGCGGGTCGAGCGGGTTGATCTTCTGCGGCGACGTGCTGCCACCACAATATTGACTGGCTACAGTGACGTTGCCGCTAGTGGTCCCTGATGTGCTAGAGGTGACAGTAAAAGATCCAGCAGCAGCAGTCGCGACCGTATAAAGCCCGTCCGTCGCAGCGCCAGAGGTAAAGTCAAGATCAACCACATCCGCGACGGTATACCCGTGGCTTGATAGCGTGACGGTGATCGTGGTGCCAGACCGCGAATACGTTCCTGATCTTGCCGCCGGACACGGCGAATACACCGTGTCTGCATAGCCAGCCTGATGCACCACGTTGTTCCAAACACTAACCATGTACGGCTCGAAATCGTCATACGCCCCCTCGAACCCGGCCTCATCACTCTTGTTGTTGACGTTGATCCCCTGACCGCGAGCCCGAATCACGGTGTTGTTGTAGATGTCCACTGTGCTGTTTGCGATTGCGATTGAGGGCAGCTCCCAGTCCTCCAGCCGGAACCCAGCGTCCACGATGGTGTTGTGGTGGATCGAGTTGCCGCCCTCGACCCAGATTTTCAAATTGATCGCATCCCTTCCGGTACGCTCGACGAGGTTGTATGAGACCTCCATGTCGCGGTTGCGCGGGCAGAGTTTTGAGCCGCCACCACATTCGGTCGATGTGTTGTTTCCGCTGTAGATGGCTTCACCGAATACATCGTGGATGTACATTTGCGTAATCAGAAAACCCTCATACCACGGCGGCTCTGCCTCGATAGGGTCTGAAAGGCCGACAGCGGAGCTGTTCGCGGCATGAGTGTAGATGCCGACCTTGCCGGTAACCGAATTGTTAAACGGGGCGCAACTCAACGTGCCGCCCTTTGAGGCGCATGTAGCGTTGGCATAGTCAACGGTCGGCAAAGCAGCAGAACCGTCGATCTCTACTCCCTTCACGGTCATCCCGATGCTGCCCGGGTAACACCCATCAGGCTCGGTGCCGTTCGTACAGTCGAGAGAGTCCTCGCGCAGAGACTCGTCAGGCTCGATCTCGTTGAACGACATATAGTTCGTAGCGGTATAAACCGCTTCAGAAATGATCTGTATGCCGCACCCGGTTCTCCCTTCCGGGTAGCCGCAGTATGCCCCTGGGGTCATCCCATCCCATCCGCCCGTGCCATCAACGGTGACCCAATCGGAGTAGCGGAGGCGCAGAGAGGTTGTACTGTTGTTGGTTGTGGACATGACAACGGGACCATTGTCGTCAGGGTGATTGCGAATCGTGATTCTTGCGGTGGTAGTGACGTTGCCGCTAGTGGTCGCGGACGAGCCAGCGGTCACGGTATAAGATCCAGCCGCAGCAGTCGCTACGGTGAAGTCCCCGTCCGATGCAGTGCCAGAAGTGAAATCAAGCGAAACCGAATCCCCAACGGTCAACCCGTGGCTCGATAGGGTGACGGTAATCGTCGTGCCTGATTGCGAATACGTCCCGGCTCTGCGCATCCCCTTGCAGTCATCGAAATGAATCCTGGCGGTTCGCACCCGCGTTTCGGCTTCGGTCTGCGATCCTATAACGTGGTTCCAATCTGCCTCTGTGTGATTGTGCAACCAGATCGTATCGCCCGAAGTTACTCCGTTGGTAACGCAACTCCAGACGCTTTGGCCCGAATCTGCGGCAATGTTCGACCAAATATTGTGCGTCGCGGCCCAACTCGGCGCGGCAGCGAACAGCAGAACTGCAATCAGTGCGCGGATCATCTGCGCCTCCGAAGCGCGGCGAGGTTCCCAGCAGGACGCAACGCGATGGTCGCCAGCACGCCTCGCGTCGTGGTCGGGCCTGACTCTGTGTATCCCCATTCGCCGGGCGACTCTGCCCCAGCCGCGCCCGCGTCGATGTACGCAACGCCCAGGTTCCGCGCCGACAGCGGCGTCGTGTTCCCGCTCATCGTGTACCCGCTCGGCGCAGTGAGGGTCAGGATGTTGTCGAGGTTGACGCCAAACAGCGTCAGCACCCACGCATTCGCGGTCGCCGTCGTGATCGATGGCGGGGTCGCATTGGGACTGGTGAGCATGTCCTGATCGGTCGTGATCTCATGGCTGCCGGAACTGTAGGTCACATCCAGCGGCGTCGAGGTGTCCACTCCGGTAAACGAGTTGACCGCGACCACAATCGCAAGCGCAGCCGTGCCGGATGTCTCGCCAGCCTGGAATGCGTAGGTAGACCCCTCGCTACTCGCAACTTTCGTGTAGATCCCGAAAGCCTGGGTCCGCGTGCCCTGAACCACGTAATGCTCGCGCACCGCAGTCCAGCCAGAGGGCTCCGTCAGCGTGACGGCGTTGGCGGTCTGGTTGCTGGATGCAAACACCCACGCGACCATCACGTCGCCATCAACCGTGCCGCTGACCTTGTTGCATGTCGCGGTCTTGGACGTGGCGATGCTGTTGGTCGAGAAGCACGTCTCGGCTGTGCCGCGCAGGCCGATAGCCGCCTGCGCCAGTGCAGGCAACAGCAGCAGGGCGATCAGCAGACTACGAAGCATCACGCCCCCCCATCATCGCGGTCTTCCTCGCGCTGCCTTGCGTAGTGCCAACGAAGAAAGCAATCGCAGCTGCCCATGCCGTCGAAAGCTGACCGAGCAGCATGAACAGCACGTCGCGAGACTCCGGTGGCGGGGCTGACGTGAACAGCATATCCAGAACCCATGCGATCATCGCGGTCAGTCCGACAACGATGGCGAGCTGCGGCGCAACAGTCTTAAGCGCGACCGCCATGCCCCTTGCATCTTTTCGATCCTCGACAACGAGCGCGTCGCGCTTGATGCCCGCGTCTTCCATGAACTTCTGGAACTCGAGCTCCGCGAGCTTGACCTGAACGATTGCCTGAGGGTCGGCGGTCAGTGCCTCGATGGCGTCCTCTGGTCGCTCCTTGCCAAGCGAGTCCAGCACCATGCGGGTCGCGATACCAGCATAGGGACCGCCTAGCGCCGTCGCGACTGTCGGCGCAACGCCCGCCAGAACCCCCTTGACCTTGTCCCAGTTGACTGTCACGTCAGGTGTTCGTAATGATCGCGACCTTGTGCCCAGGCGTTACCGCGAAGTACTCGGTCTGCCCTGCGGCCATGCGCGGCTTGCTCGAGGTCGCAGTCGGGTTCGCCCCGAATGCGTAGGAGCAGATCGCGTCGGTGTGGATTCGCACGAACCGCGTCGCCGCGTTGAACGCCGACGACTGCGTGCTCGAGCCGCCGATTGCGACAGTCTGCGTCGTCAGTGACGGTTGCATGCCAGCCTGCAGCACCTGCCCGCCGCGGCCTGGGCCGGCATCGCCGAACTCTTCGATAAAAACCGTAGCCATTACGCGCCGCCTCCGAGCAGTTTGTTGACGCCGACAGTGCCGCTATCGGCCCCGCCGGACAGAATGGTTGCAGCCCGACCTCGGCGCCGTCTGAGCCGGTCCATCTCGATCTGACGCATCTGCGCCTCGTCGATGGTCGGCGGCAGGATCGGTTTCGGAACCTTTGGCGTGTTCGGAGTGAGCCAGCCGGTGGACCCGCCAATAACGCCCTTCAGCGCCTTGCTGATCCCGCCAACAACGTCCCCGATGCCCCATCCCATGCGACAGTCCTCGCGCCAGATGCGCCGGATGCTACCCCAGAACCCGATAGTCTGACAATGCCTGACCATTCTGGCGCCTGACTGCAGCCTGCGCTCCAGCCAGTGCCCCGCGAAACGGACGGCGACCGACAGCAAGGTATCTCAGCGAGTCTGCGTAATCTGAAGTCCAGTCGTGTTCCGGCGCATCCTTGAACGTCTGGCGCTTCTCGTCCCATGCCCGATGGTAGCCTCTGACCGCGTCGACCGCCCGCATCATGCGCTCGTGCGCCTCGTCGACCGTCTCGCCAGGCCACGGTTCAGGGTGCAGATTGATTTCGCAGTCCTGCAGCAGCAGTCGCACCTGCTGAATGCCGGACTCGCGACTGCCTCTTTCCTGCTCTGACAAAACGCGCGGCTTGATGCCGTACTGTGTCGCTAACTCCGGTCGGGACTTGCCGCTGCCCCACTCGGCGTTGCCACCATCCGGGGGCCAAATGTGATCTGGCATCACCCAGGGGCGCGTCAGCAGGCGCTGGACGTACCACTCCAGCCCGACGCCGCTGCCCTTCAGCACGTCCACCAGGCGCACCCTGCCGCTCGGTAGTTGCTGGTAGAACCATATCACCGTCTGGTCGCCGATGCCGATGTCCCATGCCGTGCCAACTGGAAAACCGGGCATCGCCGGGAACGAGCCGATCCGCCCCTCGCGCTCGGCCCGCGTGATCAGCGCACCGTAGTAGGCACCTGGGATCGCGGCGTTGAAGTCACAGTAGTACTCCTGCCCGATGATCGCCTCGGCTTCCTCTGGCCCGCGCTCGGCCTTGAGCTCGCGACGCTCACGGTTGATCACTTCCATCGGTATCGCGCCGCTGTCCTCGACCGTGATGACCGCCGCGTACCACTCCGGATCGGTTCGTGCGAAATCAACCAGGCGCGCGAAGTGGTTGCGACCTCGAGGCGTCGAAATGAACAGCGCCCATCCGTTGTTTTCAGCGAGGATCGGTCTGATGTAAGCCCAGCTTGACGGGTCGGACAGTGCGTACTCCGAGAAAACCACGCCGACCGGCGGGCTGCCGACCAGGGAGTTGTAGTTATCGCTGCCGATCACCTGCCACGTCGACCCGTTCGCGAACCTGATGAACATATCCTGCTCGCGGGTCTGCGAGCGGATCTCGTTCGGAAATGCGTCATCGATCCTGCGGCGCCCGGTTCTCGGGTTCACCGCATCCCAGATCGCCTTCCTGGCCTGCGTGGCGAGCGGCAGCATGTGCCAGTAGGGGCCGACCCGCTGCATCGCCGAGCAGGCGGCGTGGTGCAGCGCGATCTCGTCCTTGCCCCATCGACGGTGAGCGGCTATCGCGATGCGTTTGGCGCCGCCCTCGAGCGCCAGCCATAGCGGTTCCTGATCCTTGCGCGGCAGCCACCCGTGCGCTGGCAGCCGCAGCCTCACGCGACCGCCTCGACCAACAGCTGCTCGCAGTGGCACTTCGGGCAAACTGCCGGCGGTCGACCGTGCGAGCGGAACTGGTGCAGGCATCGCATGCAGTGGATCACGAAGCGCGCGGTCATTCGATTTCCCCCAACATCCTCATCCCCTGCTGCTGCCAGTAGGACAGCGGCCCCCGGACTTTGCTCCACGGGCGGCGCAGTTCGAGGCACCCGGCGAACTCGTCGGACACGCGGACGTGGTGCGTGCTCGAGGCTTTGTGCTTCCCGTGCGGACTGATGCCGACCAGGCCAGTGCGCTTGAGGTGCTGGTACAGCGCATCGCGCGTGCAACCGATCTTCCGCTGGATGTCCAGATAACTCATCGACACGACCATCTCGCGCATCACGTCGTCCTTCGGCCAGTCTATCGATCTCGGTCGCCCCATCACTTGTCCCCCAGTTTCACGATTTCGACAGTCAGGGGCGAGTCCTTCGATCCGCCCAGCTCGAGTTTGTCGCCGTACCTCTTCGGGTGCCACTTCGCAAGCAACTTCAGCCGCGTCTCGACGCGCACGCGCCGGCTGGCAGGGTCGTCGCTGCGGTCGTCCGCGATTGCCATCGCCTGTTCGGCAATCGCGTCGGCACCTCGCGCGCGCGCGCGCTCGAAGCGTGATGCGATTTCCGGGTCTTTCTCGATCCAATCGTAGACCGCCCCATAGCTTGGCATTCCATCTTCGCGGCAGATTGCCCGCAGTGTTTCGCCGTCTTCCAGGCGCAAGCAAATTGCCTCTACGACCTCGGTTCTGTTCATAGTCAATTCTCCTGCCTTCAGTGTACACGTGACACTAAATGCCACCTGTGATCGTTTTCCATATAGCGCCCCACGCGCCTCGCGCCTCGCGCGCATGCTCCATTCCCCCTATTTTCCTATTAATATATATATGTGTCATAGGTGTTCATAGGTGTAATAAGGGGTGCCAAATCAATAACTTGGACCGCTGACACCGCCCCCGGATGATGACACCAGAGTGTCAGGCACCAGCAGCAGGCGCGATGACGCGGTGCGCTTCGACTGATCTCCGTTCAGTCGGCGGATCATAATTCCGGCCTGAGTCACGTCCGACTTGCTCGGTCTGGTCATACCGCAGTCGATCAGTACCTCGGTCGCCGAGCGCCACTTCCACGACAGTTTCGGGTCGTTCCAAGCAAGCCGGTTGACTATCAGATCCTCGACCGGATCGATGACCGTGTACTCCTCGTTGTGCGAGGTGAGCATGGCGAACTCGGACTGGGTCAGGAACCAAGACTCGCCGGCTTGGTAGAGTTGCTCATAGACCTGAGCCCAGCACTGCTGCATGTCGATGGCGTGCTCGAGGTCGAGGTGTGTGACCTCGAGGGTCCAGTAGCGCCGGTTTCCGGTCGAATCGTGCAGATAGAATTTCGGGTTCACCGACGCGAAGAACACCGTGCGCCTGGCGAACTCGGACTCCCGGCGACCGTAGGCTCGGCGCAGGACGTCGCGGTCTGAGGTGAGGAACGATTTCAGAGCGGCGACGTCCGCCTTGCGGAAGGTGGCGTCGACCTCGCCCAGCTCGACGAGCCAGTTGCGGACGCAGCGCATGACGCTGTCGCGGTCGTCGGGTTTGAGGGACAGACCGTCCTTAAGCACACCCAACTCGGCGGGCACCAGGCGCTTAAACCAGAGGGTTTTGCCGACGTACTGCTCGCCCTGCATGACCAGCACGCCGTGAGCCGATACGCCGGTCGGGCGGAACGCCGCGGCGACTGCCGAGATCATCCATCGGGTGATCAGCGGACGCTTGAGCCTTTCTGATTCGGCGGTGCAGGTGACGGTGGAAAGCAGTTCCGACAGGCGGTCGCGCCCGTCCCACGGTTTTGAGGTGATCCATTCAGTGACCGGGTTGTACTGATTGGCGTCGGCGAGGTAGGTCACGTAGTCGGGGATTCGATCCTGCGGCAGGCGGAACTTGGCAGCTTCGGAAATCAGCCACGCCAGGCTGGCGTTCTGCCGGTTGTCGATGCTGAACCTGCCGTCAGGTATCAGGATCTCCTCTTCCTTCGAGATCACGTTGTACCGCACCGTGACTCCGAGCCGGTCGACGACCTCGCGCAGGTTGTCGATGCAGCTTATCGGCCTGCCGGTGGTTCCGAGGAACGGCAGCGGTGAGTGGTAGTCAGGACCGCCTGCGCCGCCCCCAGAGGCCGCTGGAGGCTTAGGCGGTGCTGGCGGTGCGGGTGGAGCCTGTCGCGGCCCATAGGGCCGCACACGCGGTTTGGCCCATGCTGTGATCGATGCCCGCACCCTGACGTCGGCTGCGGCGTCGGCTGCGTCCCATCCATCGGTGTAATCGGAGACGTCGAGCAGGCGGATCTCGTCGGCGTGCGGGTGCAGGATCTCGGCGATGGATTCGGCTGCAGCGCGCCCCGGCTCGTCGGCGTCGGGCCAGATGGTGACCCGGCGCCCGTGCAGGGGTTGCCAGTCGACGTGCCTGATTGACTGCGCGCCACCCGGCCAGGTGACCACGACCCATCCGGCGAGCATGGTTCTGGCGGCGTCGGCGGATTTCTCGCCCTCGACGACCATGACCGGGCGGGCCGGGTTCTGGGCGAGCTCGCGCAGCCCGTAGAGCGGGCGCGGTTTCGTGAACGCTTTCGGTGACCAGCCCAGATCGGTCCAGACCCACGGGATGATCTGCTTCCTGCCGTCGTCCGGGTCGTACCGCGCGACGACGCCGATCAGGTTGCCATCGGCGTCGAGGTATCGCCAGGATGCGGACGGCATGCCGTAGCGACGGTGGTGCAGTGTGGGTTCCGGGGCGTCGTCTGGGACTGGCACGATGATCTGTGGTTCTGCGACGGGCTGGCGCAGCGCGACCGGCGCCTTGCCGTTCGTGAGGTGTTTGTAGGCATCGCCCTGCCCGACTCGATTGATAGCCGCATACAGGCTGATGAGATCGGCGCCGCCTTCACCGCTCGCGAAGTCTCGCCAGACACCCGTTTCGAGGTTGATGCTGAGAGATTCGCCGGCCTCGCCGTGCAGGTTGCCGACGCGGTACTCGCGACCGTGGCGTTTACCGGCTGGCAGCCACTCGGCGACTACCGATTCTGATCGGGCGAGCAGTTCTCGCGATAGTGAGTCGAAGTCCATTTACTGGGCCTCCGACAGAATCACATACGCACGTTGCGCGATGTCCATTACGGTGGCCGTCCACGCGGGCTCTGGAATATCGGATCGAATCCACACCCAGAAATCGAACTTCCTGCCGTCCGGGGTTTCGCAGGACCGAAAAAAAAACCAGAGGGGTTCGTTGCCGCCGATGGGAAACTCGAGCCGCAGTATCGGCTTCGACAGAACGTTAGACCGCATAATGTATCCCCGTGCAGATGCGCGCCGTTAGAAAGGGGCAGCCCCGGCGCACGGACTGAGGCGTTGTCGCTCGATGATCAGTCGAGCCAAGCCCCACATTGAATTTAACCCGCGATCCGCCAGAACACCATAGGCCGAGCATTCGGCCGCGGCTCGCAGTGCCGGCGCAACGGAATGCCAGCGTCGAGCGCGCGGTACAGCGCCTGGTGAACCGCTTTCGGTTGCGCCCCGATTGCTCGAGCGATCTCGGTGGCGGTCATCGGGATTCCTCGGGCGCGGAGCGCGTCGAGCGCGCGGTTGCGGGTTTGGTTACTGGCTGGCATTGTTGGGGTCCAGCAGTGCGCGGATGGCGATCTGGTTGCCCTCGCTGTTACCGGGCTTGTCACCATTGCCCAACCGCGCCAGCCGCTCAAGGGCTTCGCGGTAACGGTCGCGCTTTTTCGCAATCCGCACGCTGTCGTTTTGCTGCTGGAAGAAAAGCGCGTACCACTTGCCCAAGCGAGCGCGGACGATTTCGTTTTCTTCGGTCAGCCGCTTTACCTCGGCGCGGAGACGGGTGATTTCGTCCACGGCATCGCTGTACCAGTCAGCCAACTCGCTCACTTCTCACCTCCCTTCTTCTCATACCAAGCGTCAAGCCATAGCAATCCAACCGTGCAGAGCAATGCGCCAACGACTCTACAAATAGTCGGCACGCCGAAATCTCGCGCCGTTTCTGCAACAAACATGGACAGCATCCCAAAAATGGCGAAAACGAATCTTCCGTTCACTTCCAGCCTCCCTTCTGCCGCTCGTGCCATGCGAGGATGTCGCGGAGCAAAGGGACAGATACTCTCTGCGTCCCGGGGTAGTAGGGCGTCTCGACAAGCCATTTCAACCGCGCCACCAGATCCTCCGGCAGCCCGGCGAGGTCGGCGCGGATGTACTCGACCCCGTCAAATGCTTCGCCAAACCAACTATCTGGCGGCTTCATTTTCCACGCCGCACCTTGTCGATTAGCCAGCGCAATGATCCGTTCCGGTGCGTCACTCATCATTCTCTTCCTTGTCCGCGAGGGCTCTGTCTATCTCTACCACCAACTCGCAAAAAGCCTCCCATTTTTTGTTTGAATCTAGGTACGGCATTTCTCGGTCCAGACACTCCCTAGCACGGTGCAGAAGCGCGCGGTCGATAATAGCTGCATCTCGCTCTGCCTTTAGCGAATCATGATGCGCAATCAGCGCCCGAAGCTGACTGGCATCGACACTCACGCGGGGCAATCCAACAGTCATGCCTGCGCTTTGAGTGTTGTAAGCGTCACTTACAAGTCTGCGGAGCGTGTCATGGCTCATCTTTAAAATACCCCATGTCCATAATTGTTCCGCGTAGCGCCAGTGCGTAGCCATGCAAATCCCAGTCGGTTTTTCTGTTTTTTGATAGCCGCAACATGTTGGCGGCTATCTCAGCAACTAGGTTTAACGCCTCATCCATGTCCCGTACTGCGGAAACCATTCCGTTAAGCGCCACCTGATCTTTTACGCGCCAGTTGCCAGGCGCGAGGGTAATTTCTCCAATTCGGAAGAGCGTCTCGGCCATGCGCTCGGATTCGTTATAGATTTTTGCATAGCCTACGCACGGGTCGCCTCCGTCCGGCATCATGCAATCT
>JACCDR010627148.1_pt1 | contig 20647 bp, 17 predicted proteins | sample 7446431 | NCBI WGS metagenome assembly JACCDR01 (sample SAMN15323443, study PRJNA562643) | freshwater metagenome | isolation source: river surface water | place: USA:Blue River Watershed | collected 2017-08-17 | reverse complement strand
TACCTTCTCTTCAGATACATCATTATTTGTATCTTCTGCAATGCCATCACTTACCTTCTCTTCAGATACATCATTATTTGTATCTTCTACAATGACATCACTTGTCTTCTCTTCAGATAAATCATTATTTGTATCTTCTACAATATGTTTAGTATTGACTTTTTTATTTTTTGTTAATTTTTTTGTGGGCGTGCGTTGTTTATGCGTTATTGTATCAATGGATGTATCATAATTAATATCAACAGTAATTTTATTGATTATTTTTTTAATATTTTCAAGTCTTGTTCTATGCGATTTTGAAACTTCATATAAATCTAATTTATCATATATTTTGCCATTGCTTATCATATCTCTAACAATACTGATATCTTTCAATAAATCGTTGATTGAATATTTATTATTTGATTTATTGAAAATAATTCGTTTTACCTTTGCGGTTATTGGTACATCTGATCCATATTTATCTTCCATCATTGCATTCAAATATCTTACGATCAATTCAATTTCAATATTTCCATGAATCAAAACACTCACATATGGAACATCTACAATTGAGATTATTTTTGATTTACCTTTTTTTGCAGTATCAATGCGTTTTTGAATCAATGAAATATTTCCTGTAATGAATTTAATTATTTTAGAATCATTTTCTGTTAATTCAAAAATACCCCAATGCGTTGGATATATTTTGTTCTCTATGAGCTCATTTCTATATTCATGAAACATCATATACAATTGTTTAATAAATTTAAATTGTTCTGGCACTTCAATATTTGAATAATTCTCAATTAATTGCGCCAATGCATTGAATGATAAAATTATATTATTATTATTAATACTATAATCTCCATCAATAACAAGAGATGTTTTAGACATATTTTTTTTTGATATTTCAAAGTCATTAAAATATTGTTGAATAAAAGTTGAGTTTATTCTAATACTATCCGGAATAAATGCATTATTGAATGCATATGCCAATTCACAAAGATCATTAAGTGTAGAATTTTTACTTTTTTCAAATACAATATAAACAATATCATTCCACGATTTAGCAATTTTATCACTGGACCCATTGAGAAATTTCTCAAGTGTTGGTTTATATGCTTCGAAAAATGTATTCATTGTCAATGATTATATCTACTAATATTGACATCAATTTTGCATTGATAATATTCATTGTATAAAATTGATAATAATTATATAATTATATAGCAACATGTATCCATATATTAAATGCCCCACGTGCGGTTGTGTAATTGGACACATATTCAGATTATTTCAAGAAATGCGGTTAATTAAAAATCAGACAGATGATCCAGAAAAAAATCTATTAGATATTTTCGAAATACTCGGAGTTAAAAATTTCTGTTGTAGAACACATATGATTACATCAAGACAATTTAATGATTTCTTAAGAGAGTAATATTGTCATTGATATTATTATTTTTTTGTGATGGATCTGTATATGCAAATTTATTAAACCATTTAGAACTGATTGGTGTAAACTCAGATTTACATAATTTAAATTTAATAACAATGTCAATAAATAATCGCAGTGCATCTAATTCATTATCAATTGCAAAATATTCATTTCCTTTCACACAAGTATATTTTGCGTGAAATATTTCTAATAATTCACGTTCTACCAATAATGCATCAGCACAATCTAATATACATAAATATCTTGTCCCACTACCATATGATTTTGCTCTAGATAAATTATCCAATGAAGACATGCCTATTTTATATTGATTTGTACCAATCATATAATATGGCTGCACGAAATAAACGTAACCAGACATTTTCTTAATTGATAATTTGTATATTAATTATATTTACAAATGAATTCTAACAATAATCATACGACATATTCAGACGAAACCCATTCTATTGAATGTGATAAACAATTCTTCAACATTACATTAAGAGAATGGGTAATAACTATTCATAATAAAATAAGAAAAAAATATAAATCTCCAAAATTTTCAATCAATGAAGATGAGTTTGGATTTGATGCATATCTTCATATACTAGAGAATGTGCTTTCAATTATTGACGAAACTGATATTTCTAAGTATATACAAAAAAAATTAAACTATAAAAAATTCATAGAACCTGCACACTTTGGATGGTCGAATAATTATATTTATTGGAAAAATAAGTATTATGATGACATCAATTCAGATGAATGTAATGATAGAGCAACTACATTGCCGAGAAATCTTTGTAAGGAAGATATTAAGATGTATAAAAATATAATTAATGAGATTTTTAGTATAGTATCTACAAAAATTATTGAATGTGGGATTAATTCAATGAAGATGTAAGATAAAAAAATATTATAACACTACTGTATTATTTTTTTATTATATTACATATCACATTCACCTTCATCGACATCCTCGATATCAGGCATTGTAGTTTCACTACTAATTTTTGCATATTTATTGCTGAATGCTGATACTGCATCTTCATCAACATTATTATATTCATCATCATTGACATCCGCATGTTTAACATAACAATTTCCATTTAAACTAATTTCCAATTTACATTGACGGCCACTAACAACTATTTCAAATTGTAAGTTTCCCATAATAGCAGATCCCTTTGTTAAGAAATTCTGAATATTTGTATTATCCAATACAACTTCTCCATCATCATCGACAGCGCCAAGTTTCTTAAATACTTTTTTACCAGTGCGTGGATGATGCTGCCATTCATCAACATTATAGAATACTGGTGCATATGTATGCGTCATGACAGGTCTTTCCATATCTGGAGTATTGTCATCATCAACATAATATTTATCTTCAAAATGTGTTGATACGTATTGCTCATTAGGCTTAAAGAAACGTTTCTTAGGCAATGAAAGCCAGAAGCGAGGATTTTCTAAATCAACAATATCATCCAATTCTTTGTCCATTGCAGTTACTTGCATCGGACTAACAATTTTTGTGCTAATAAGATGGAATGGTTTAAATGTACCATCGGGTTGCTTACGTGGAGCTTTTTCATTATCAGTAATAATATTTTTTGTCTTCATATCAGTTAATTTATTTTCAACTGACTCGCAAATAATTTTCAATGCTTTGCAATTCTCATTTTCTGAGCCATCTTCGTTATAAAGTGCAAATCCAAGACGAATTGATTCAAATTTACGTTGTTCTGGCGCACGAATCTTTGATGCGAGGACAATTCCTTCATCGGAAAGCTTCCAATAACGCACTGGAACAACATTTCCATCAGCAAGTTTAATATTAATTGAAATATATTGAGAAAATGTTTTATATTTACGAGTTGATGCAAGATCAATAACAACAAAATCTTCACCATGTGCATCATATGCATCAAAGATTTGTTGAGTGGTAAGAACAACTTTATTCATATTCTTAGCTGGCATAATGTCTGAACTTAGGGTCTGAACTTAGGGGTCTGAACGTAAAATCTAAACTTTTACTGTGATTGTATATTATATAATATCATCCTTCAATTTTGAGCATATTAAGAATATACTAATTTTACATAAATATGCATAAATAATATAAAATATAATATACTTACTATGATATTCTGATAAATGATTCAATACATAATATTGTTTTCTATTATACAAACATTCATACATGCTAATTTTATTGGAGATGGTACTGCATACACTTTAGGATCAATTGAATCTGGTAATTGCAATTTTATGTTCTCTGGATTTATTAATGCCAGTACAAATTATGCAGCCATCAATAATGAACAATGGGATGGTCTAAGAAATTGTGGTCGATGCGCACGAGTGCAATGCGTAGATCAAAGATGTACAAATAAACAATCTGCGATAGTGCAGATATTGGATAGATGCCCGGAATGTAAATTTGGTGATTTAGATTTATCCCCAAGCATATTCAAGGAACTAACCGGAAGTGATCCATCAAGATATAAGATACAATGGGAATTTATTAGATGCCCCATTACAGGAAATATTAAATATTGTTTTAATAGAGGTAGTAATAATTACTGGACGGCAATACAACCTACAAATTTCGCCGATGGCATATACAAAATGAAAATTAATAATATGGATACATCTATTACGCCAGATGCGTATTATTATTTATCCAATAAACAATGGATAAATACAAGTGATGTTGATATCGAGCTTACAGATATTAACGGATACATTATCAATGATAGATTATCATTATCGATTGGTTCATGTACAGATGGATCAATGCAATTTCCAATTTCTAACAATTCAGATACACAGTCATTAACATTTGATGATTTGGATTGTTAAAAAAAAATAATTAATTTATATTTTTTTTATGATTGTATAAATTCAGTGTCAACATTAACAAATCCATCCATCACTGATATCGTAGATGCTTCGTTGACATACCATCCATTGCGATCTGTTCGCGTAAGTAACTCCTTATACAATAATATCTGTGGGTATTCTTGTTCAAACTGGGCTCCTAATTTTTGATACCCAAGTCTACTAATTAGTTTACTTGGTACAACAACACTTAGCCCATGTCTTGTTTTATAAAACATGGATGTCTTATCCCATATGAGAATATTATTTTTATACCCTTCGTATATACATTTTTTAAGTGTTATAACAGTATCAATTAGTTCTGTATTGTTAATATCACCACTACGTTTAAGAACTTGATATAATTCCATATGTTCAGTCGAATCTCTAACGGCATTTATTTTTAATTGATCCAACATCATCCAATAAATTTCATCTATTTCTTCAGTAATATTACATATCATTGAATAATTTAATCCCTTTGATAAACACCATTTCATTAATTTAGTAGCCGACAATGATAAAGTCTTTGCTGTAAATCGTTGATATATTAATAATAATTCTAACATTTCGCAACCAACTAATAGCTTAGCCTTAAGTCTATTATAATTTATTGTATCACACTTTGCTCTATCAAACGTGGGCGATATTTGATATAATTCATCAAATAAAATACTCGTTTCGTATGGTTCTACGCCAGAAATACGTTTGTCAAGAACAATTTCAGATTTTCTATGTTGCATTAAAACAGCTAGGCAAACTAATTCTTTGATAGATGCTCCATATACAATTCCACTAAGAATCATTTTACAAGATTCTATTGGCATCTTTCTAAACATATTTATAGATTTTCCCAATTCTGTTATAACCCCATGCGCATCAATTGCTCCCAATGTAAATAATTTTTCCAATGAATAATTAATACTATCATCACTCGGTGGCGTTAACATATCGTAAACTGGTAATTTATCTATGGATGGAACTGACTCGCTTGCAAATAATGCGAGAATATGAGATGTCATATCATCAACGAGAACACTAGGGGTATTATTCTCTATCATAGTATTAAATGTTTTTTCTGTAAATAATGGATAAAATATACCAGCATACTTACGACCTACTCGCCCTTTTCTTTGCAATGACATACTCGATGTTGTTGGTTTAATCATCATAATATTGATTCCATATTTTGCATTAAACTCACTGGTAAATTGATATGCTGTATCAATGCAATATTTTAAATTTTCTAATGTAAGTCCAGTTTCTGCCACATTTGTAGATACAATAACTCTACGATACGCAGGTTCTACTTTTCCATTGATTATAACTGTAAGTTTTTTATAATCTTCCAATATTAATCTATAACTATCCGTCCCTCCACTGATATCTGCGGATGTAACACTGATTGGTAATATTTTTTTTATCAATGATTTGTTTAAATTTTCTAATGAACTAATCATTCTTTTTATTGGAGCCGTTGATGGCATGAATATAATTACATCACGAATTCCTTTATTTATATCATCAGATGGATGTTTCTTTTCATATTCATCAAGGTTAGATATAATTTCACATGATTTAGTATAAATATCAGAAACATCTACATCTGGATAAATTACATCTATTGGTTTTGATTGTCCCTTGACATCAAATACTGTTTTTGTATTAAAATATTTACAATATTGCTCTACATTGAGCGTGGCACTCATTAAAATTAAAAATGGAGGATTTTTTGATAAGTTTCGTTTAATTAATTTTTTCATCAATAATAATATCAAGTCGACGTCAAGAGATCTGTCATGCGCCTCATCTATAATAACAAATCTAAATCTTTTACAAAACTTATCATCCGGAATAGTCTTGAGTAATTGCAATAAAATACCAGTTGTACAAAATAATACACCCTTTTCTTTGGGTTTCTGCGTATATTCTTGCGTTTGATATCCCAAATTTCTATATAATTCAATGCTTAATCCATTTTTATTTGGAGTTTTATATGTATCAATCAATGGTATATCTCTCTTAGGGATATCCACAGTTGTTAATACTCTTGGTTCTGTACAAATAACATTGGCTTTATATTTTTTAAAATGATTTAAATATATACTGACTGGAATACTTGAACTCTTTCCAGAACCAGTGCGCGCCTTAAGTATAATAACTCTATCACTCATCGATGATGCCGTCTTTGTTTGTAATTTTGATCCAATCCAATCCATTATGTAATTTAATGGTATTAGTTTATCTAAATCTTCTTGACTTTCTCCCATTTGCGGGACTAAATTACCCTTATTTAAAAGTGTGATAGGAGCTGGCATGATTGTATATTATATACGGAACAAACTCATAAAAAAACACTGTTGTATATCAATTATAAAAATTATCTAATGATATTACTCGTTATTAAATAATGGATTTTTTGCGTGGTAGCATTGGTATCAATTATGAGTTACAATAATTCATAATATGGATGCTCTATTTTAGATTCTTTATGTTGGATAATCTCAATACTTTTATTTACACTATTTGTAATAATAGAGAAATCCTCTGATGTTATCTTTATGAAATTCATTATGTCATTAAAATAATTACAATGTTATAAATATAAATATCCATTGTCATTTTATGATTTGTAATTAATCATTATAGTAATGAACAGTGTTGCCATTTAATATAATACAATTGTTTTATGTTTAGTGTTTTGCAACGAAGAGTTAGGGCTCTTACAGGAACAAGCGTTTGTTCATTCGATGATTTACAAGAATTGGATCTAGATTCTGTTGATAGCATCTGCTTATCAGATACATTAATAAATAATACGGATAGAGTATCTGGCGATCCTGCATTGATTGATAATTCATACGAAGTAACAAATGAAAATAGACAACGCGTCGAATCTTATTGTAAGCATAAAGTTATAACAAATATTAAATCAATAAAAAAATTAGAAAAAATTAGACAAGGATGCAATGCAAGAATTAATATGTTGACATTTTTTGATTTGTTACATGACCAACAATATCAAGATGTTGGGATGGGATTATTATCACAATTTATCAATGAATGTAAAATAATACCCAAATCGTATTACCTACATTATTATATGTATTTTCTTTGTTATGCGTCATATTATCATTACACAAGATATAATGTAGATATATTAGATACAGAAATGACAAAAATACACAAATATTTGTTATTATGCACACGATACCAACTAAAAATACTTCAATATATAATAGACAAATCAAGAATTCATGGATAACCAAGTGCTAAACAATTACTCTGACCTTGTTAAACTAGATTTAGTAATAAATGGAATGAAGAGCAAATATCCATTTATTATCAATGAATGCGCCAAGTACACTCAGCATGAAATACAATTATATCAACAAAATTATTGCAATGAAGAGAAAACGGGAGGAAATGATCATATCATCATCGATATAGTAGATTTATAAAAAAAATAAACCAATATATTTTTTTTATAAATACATAACTTACAAATCATCTAATAAATCTCCTGATGTTTTTGTATTTTCTTTAATAAATCTCTCATTCATTATCACACTATTATAATTAGATCCGATATTGGGTGTAGTTCCCATTAACAATGAACTACTAATATTTGTATGAACTACGCTTTCATCCGCGGTCAATGCGGCATCTGTAATACATTGAATTGGATGACTATAACTCATTGCTAATAATGCATTATCTGGATTTGATTCAATGATACCACCGCGTTCGATATTACTAACATATCCATTGTAAATAAGTGTATCAGCAATAAGACAGTAATGTTTAATATTAATATCAGTGCCACTCATTTCACGTAAGCATTGGATAAGTTTCATTCTTGCAGCATGAATACCAAATAATTCTTGAATTTCTAAAATGCTATTTGATATAGTTTGATCAATGTCAATTGCTCTATGATTAACAATATCAGTAAGATTCGTTCCTTGCGTTCTAATGATATGTTGTCTAATTACTTTCATTGATCCATCCGATTGTTCAATTGTTCTAGGTACAAATTCTTTCATAACTTTGGCGGATATAATACCATTGATTCCTCTAATTACAGTTTTAAGTAATTTCGAATGTAAGAAATCGTGGATAATATACTGATCAACAGTAAGATCACGCTTAAAATGATCATGTTCGAAATAAATTCGCATAATGATATTATCAGAATTATCATCGTTATATACAATATATAATTGTGGGAATGTATCCATGAGTTTTCGATAAATCATACTGATTTGCATATTTTTTTCAATTAAAATAGTATGCGATAGTTCTAATCTAATACACCAATTTAATAAATTTGTCGGAACATGTTGATTAACCGCATGTCTCTCAAAGTTAGCAATCATTGTATCCGCTTCCTTTTTATATAAAGGATGTTTTGTATTTTTGTATCCTTCAAAGAAGATTTGTGCTCTTGATACGAATATATGCAAGTCCATCATTTCAATTTCATTTGCGATTCGTTGCATTGACGCAATGTCTTCTACGAATTCATCCTTAATAAAGATATCCATATATGGATCACTTAATTGGTCAGTTCCTTTCGCGCCATATACTTCTTTAATACGTGTGAGAAAGTTTGACTTTGATGCACCAGATGCATGAATAGAATCTAAGATTCGCTGTGTCATACTTTCTGACGTGCATTCGGATGCAAGCATACCAATTGATGTTCCATAATCAATTAATGATTTTTTATACACTGAAACAATTCTATCTCCAATAATCTTAATTAGTTTTGTATCAACCTTATGTTTTAAGATACGTTTGTATGTAAGCCCAATATCAATTGCAATATTCATTAAAGTGAACGATTTCTTAATATGCTCTGGCACTTGAATACCACGCTGCTCGCATATTTCATTCATATGAGTATATTGAAGTCTTGTCTTGATATTATCAATTTGATTCTTCCACTCAATAGGACTTAATGTATTATCAATTGCTTTAATATATTCTTGGTGATAATATGAAACATTTTCTAATACTCTCGATGGATTAATAGGCAATACTTGCTGCGATGACATCAAACTATCTTTAAAATTACATGATTCGATATGAGAATAACCATTGCGATACTGCATTCGGATATTTTTTGCATGCTCATATATTTCATCTAAAATACCCTCCATGGTTTTATTTTGCATTGTTTTTGGTAGATCATTTAATGACAATTTAAATAAGTCATCAAACTTATCATTAGATGACATTAAAATTCCAAAATCTACGTATGTAGCCTTTCTAATATCAATACCATCATCTCCATATATTTGCTGAATAATAAAATCATATTTAACAGTTCGTCTGAGATTATCAATGATAGCTGATTCAAATGCTTTGTTTGCTTTACGATTATGATAACCAGTAACGCCAGTTGACAAAGCTTTAGTAGCAATACCATTGCGGCCATCTTGTTGTTGAGCAATTGCAGACATAAATGACACGCCTGTAACAAACGAATCTGCGATAAAACCAACTGCTTCAGGTTCGTCATGAAATCGACGAGCATACGGAAGTGCGCGTTCAAAATCAAATGTTTTACGCATGCGACGACCCTTAATACTCATTTGTCCAATAGATGAACTAATCTGTAAAATATTTGTTGGCTTACCCTTTGTACCAGATGATACTAATTTTGAAAGATTATTATTTTCATGATCTAAACTTGACATGACAATCTCCGTAAACTCATCGCCGGGACTTAGAATATTCATTTGTTCTTGTTCATAAAATTCTTCAACGCTCATACCAATCGGTGGAGTGATAAGGCCCATTCTGTATTTTTTAGTAAGTTCATTTGACTGATGGATAATAGACGCAGTAACCTCGTTGATATTTTTTAACGTTTTCTTATCAATGGCAAAATCATTATAATTAATAGTATAACCTCTGCTTAATAAATATTGTGTAGCAACTTGTTGAATATTATATAATAAATCAATTGCAGCATCAACGCCATATTCATTAAATACATTATGAAATAAACTATCATTGATACCTGGTCCAACAGATTTTTTATCTAATACACCACTTTTAAGAATTCCACGTTCAATGACTACTTTAGTCTCATCATCTTTATAATTAATAAATCCAGAATACTCTGGTTTATAAAATGCAGCCTTCTTTGTAAAGTTTATTTCTGGTAACAGCAATGAAATAATTTCTCTTCCATTAAATAATTTTTTATTTACATCAATATGCTTAAACTTATGTAAATAATTATCATATTTAACCTGACTTAACACTTGCATTGTGTGAAAGCGGTCAAGTTTAGTTTTGTTATGAGTAAATTCAGAAATACCAATCGCATTATCATGATAAACTCCCATTGCTGGAGATCTATCTTTGTATGAAATAAACCATCTCTTAAGATTACTTAACGTTCCACATTCATTTCTGGAAATTAAACTATGTGGAACATAATTATTCATCGCATCGCCATCAAAATCTCCACCATATAATGGATCGGCAACATTAACAGAAATTCTAAATGTATCACCATTGCCAAGAATGCGAGCACGATGCCCAGAGATAGCACTATATAATAACGATGGTGCTCTATTCATTGCAACATTGTCCCCATCAATCAAATCGCGATATAAAATATCTCCATATTCTAGTTTGATATTATCTTTCATTGATGCAATATGATATTTAGCGCCATTGTCTCCCTTAACTAACTTAGAACAACCAGGGTATGTAGTATTTTTATTTAAGAAGAATGTCATCAATCTATCAATATTATATGGTCTAACAACCTCTGGTACTTGTAATACCTTGGCAATTTGGATTGGAATACCAACCTCATCAATATCAATAAAATTATCTCCACAAATAACAGAACGACCGCCATGTTGAAATCGTTTACCTTCTAAATTCCCACGAATACGTCCCTCTTTGCCACGTAATCGTGCACCTAAACTTGTCAATGTCTGATTGTTACCACCAACAATTTTACTTGATGTGATAGCACCGGATGGATCTCTAATCATGTTACTGTATGTAATTTCTAATAGATTAAACATTGCTTCTTGCGATACTTTATCTTCATCTGTAAGTAGAATAGGCAATTGTTCATTTGTTGATACGATATTTTTAATAAATGTTGTAGTATCGTTATTATTAGAACGCGTAGATGATTTGAGTTTTCTAACATCGGGGCGCGCATTATTAGGAATAGCTGGGATTGTACGTTGAATTAGTTTAGAAGGATGATATTTATATCCCATCTTATTAGCAGTTTCGATACTAACACGTGAAAATATATTTTCAATCTCATCATTGTATAGACGCTCATCTTCATTTGCTTCAGAACGCTTCAATAGAAATAATGGTTCCTTAGGATCTTTGATGATTACTGCCTGTTTTTTATTACAATTATTACAAATATTCGTTTTTGATGTAGAAGTATTTGTCATTTTAATGATACCATCATCCGAAATTTTACCTAACGGAGCGCCACAAAACTGACATACTTGACGTAGCCAACGTAACACTTCTGCGCGGAACAGTGGGCTAATCACCGGATATCTAATATTTATAGAACCAAAATGTCCAGGACATTTGTCTCTAGAATTTTGACAAGTTTTGCAATTAAATCCATAACTCGTAGTTCCCATTGCTAATGAATACACACCTAAATCTAATGGACGATCATTACTGAATAAATCCTTGGATATAATCTCAGAATTAGAAGATTTTTCATGATCTTCAGATCCCATCATATAAAAGCTTAGTTTACTAATTTCCGTCTCAGGAAAGCAAACATCGTACTTAGGATGCATGATTTTTAAGAAAGTATTACTCGTTTCTGAACACCGACAGTTGGGTATATTAATTAATCTATATAATCAATTTTAAGAGTATTTATATCGATATCTTATATATTTATATTATACATTGTTATTGATATTATCATTGTCGATAATTTTGGCATACAATTGTGTTTTATATTCAATAACACTCATAGCATCGCTCATATCAGCATTGCATGTAGAGCAACATAAGAAAATATTATCAACAGACCAATCACCTCCATCTGATTGTGGAATATCATGCGATCGATGACATGCAGATGAGTCTAATTCAATTTCTTTCTGACAACAATAACATTTAATATTCATTTTATCTCCATTCATTTTAATATCATTTAATGCTTTAATATACTTAATTTTTTGTTTCTTTGTACTATTTGCTGCAGTATTTTGTTTGGATTTTTTAATTGTGTATTCGTTGTCAATGTATCTATGTTCATCTCTAATAGCAATTTCTGGAATAGTTTCAATCTTTGATGTCAATGGGGTCAAAGATTGGATAATAATATCATCTTCGGTAATATTATTAATAATAGTATTTACTTTTGCAATTGGAATGGCATCAATATCTTTGGTTACGCCAGCTTCAATAATTTGAATAGATTCTTTATTATTATTGGTTTCTAATTTAATCGTATCATTGATACTTTCATCGACATATCCAATGGCATTATATACATTAAATCCAAGAACATCAGTAAGACTTTTGGTATCAACATATTGTGTCGAAGGGTTGCCAAATACTTTCATATCAATATATTTATTAAACTTTGTAGATACATACATTTTTCTATTTTTATTATTTTCTTCACGAATAAATTCATGATCCATTCGTTTCATTTCTAATTTGCTATTAAGTTCTAGTTTTTTTAATTCTTGTTGTTGATCAAGTTCCTTTTCTTTAAGTGCGATGCGTTGCTGTTCAATAATTAATTGTTGTTCCATTTCTTGTTGTTTGAGTTGCTGTTGTTGTTCCATTTCTTGTTGTTTGAGTTGCTGTTGTTGTTCCATTTCTTGTTGTTTGAGTGCAATACGTTGTTGCTCAAACTTCTGTTGTTGCTCAAACTTCTGTTGTTTTAGTTTTAATAACTGTTCATCATAACTAACTGATGTATTGGCTTGAGTAGTCGTATCATTGGATTGTTGCAATGATTTAAGTTTAATGCCATTGAACTCGGATTTTGTCTTCGATACACCATCTAATGATTGAATTTTTTTATATAAATTGAGCTTACCCTTCGTTGAATTATTATTGAACTTAACATATGCATCTCGCACAGATGTTGTTGCTACAGATGCATTGATGTCAATCTCAATATGGGCATCAATGAAATTATTGATAATAGAATCCATAATTAAGAAAACTTAAGAATTTATTAGAATTGCGAAGAATCTTTACTTTGCATATACTATAATATCAAGTATCAATTTAAAACATGTTTCACTGCGTATAAATACTATAATGACATAAAAAAAATAATTATTGCAAATTTATTTAATGCAAATGGCCAATGCTAAATCGCTAATTTTTTCATTACTTTCATTATCAACTAAATACATATTGTGCTGTTCATCCATTTTAAATAAATATTTTCGTAGAATAAATTCATCATCTTTCTGAACAACCATTTTTAACGATTCCATTACTGTATTAATACTATTAATAAGAAAACAAACATCGTTATTAAATCTTTCCTCGGATACCTCGTTATTATGAGGCAATGATACGATCTTAGGAATTAACTTGTATCCTTCCGTTTCAATAAATTTATCAATCTTTGTTACATAGGCACAAACTTCTGATATATCAATGTTTAATACTTGTTTAAGATATTTCCACAACGGACGAGCGCCAAAATGAAAAATCCATTTCATATGCTCTTCTGGAATATTCTTATTATCCATGATTTTATATTAAATATATTTATCAATTACAATAGATTAATTACCTTTTTAAATTCTGTAATGTTAAGTATTCCACTGATACTCAAATTACTTGCTATCTTAATAATATATTGAGTAATATTAGTTACAGGACTATTTATTTTATTTCCGGCACTTGTTATAACTTCTGGTGTAGACTTGCGGATAATGACAGGGGTTTCTGTTGGATTCTCTGTTTTAGATATTGGCATAGGTGTAGAAACTGCAGGAATTGGTTTGTCATTTAATATAATTATCGATGTGGATGGAATACCATTAGTGTCTGATATTTTAATAATATCATCATTACTATTATTAGATGCTTGTCCTGTAATGGATGCATCAAAACATGTACTAAAATATCTACCTGGGATAATTTCCCATGTCCATCTAAAACTATGAACGCCTGAGCTTAATGTTTTAGGTAATGTCCATCCGGTTATACATGTTGCCTTATCGATGTTATTACAAAAATCATAACATCTTTGATATCCAAGATGATCAATGCGTCCATTTACATGATCACCACCAAGAACATCCAATTCAATATCAAACGCATCAACAGTAGTGTTACTACTAATGAATAATTTAATTGATTCGGATGGAATATACGAATTGGTGCAGATATCCGCAACATGAGTTTTTGCAGGGTGCACTAAATATATAGTTTCACCTGCCATGTATGTCGCCATTGGAGTTCTTGCAGTATAATCATCAGGATTATATTTATCGCGAGAACAGTCAGCTCCAGCCCATTGATATGATGTATCAATGCCAAATCCACTTGTAAATTGTTTTTGAAAATTTCGTGGATATCCCTTACATCGTGCTCTATCAAAATTACCAATTAAATTATAATCGGTTGATGCTGGATCATAATTGGTACACTCTAACCATGAATATGCGCTGACACATGTGACTGATGCGATTATATAAATAATAATCGATATCATTGGCGTGTTTGTATATTAAATAAGATCTTATTACAAAATAAAATTACATATACAAAAAAATAACATGTTATTTTTTAAAACCGCAAGCCTCTCTTGTCAAGTTCAGAATTTGCTTTGATGAAATAATAATCAACAATTTCATTAATATGCGAGTTAACGACAAGTTCGTCAAAATTATGTTTATCCATAATAGTCAATGTTAATAATTTAATAAATTCGCGATTAGTGGTTGTATCAATAAGTATTTTTTTATAACTTTTAACGATATCAACAAATATACAACAAATAATATGCTCTGAAACCATTGCTATAAATTCATCTTCGGATTCTTCATCATTCAAAGATTTTAAAAACATGTCATGTGAATACATTAAACTCTTTCTAGTATTGATATTTGATAAATCAACATTATTTAAACTATATATATCATCGGCACATTCATTATCTCCGCATAGATTAGCAAAGAATGAAATTATTCTTTCAATAATGAAATTAAGTGTCATTATTTATATTAGATATTTATGAAGTATCAAAATAATGTTTCCAGAGCAAATATATCATAATTCATACAACAAAAAAGAAACTATGCTAGTGTAGTTTATTACTCTTAGCAATAGCATCTAATATTGGACGATCACTGTCTGTTATGATACCATCGTGTACCATTTCATCAAATGCATCGTTTCCATTTTCATCATCTATAATTTGCTTAATACACATTAATGCATATGTACAATTGGATAATTTAATATTTCCAAATTTCGCACGACATTTTGTAGTTTTCAATGCTTTATCATATGTAAATTCTATGAATTCATCTTCATCATCGACACATTTCGCAATGTAGCAATCAATATATTGTTGACAGTATTGTCGTGTTTTATTAAAGAATATGTCATCAGCTTCTGTGATATACGAGACCACATTATCATTGATAGTAAGTGATTCATCATCAATCATAGCATCACGTCTGGTTTGATACAATTGCAAGCGTTTATTAATTAATTGTTCTACTATAGATTCATAAACAGCATCGATATTTGCATTCTTACCAAGACTAATATCAAACAATTTAAATTTATTTGAAATATTTGTTTTTATATTTTTGAATTCAGATGAGCGGAACGTAGCCAATTCAATGTTAATATCGCATGATACAATATTAATTGCCATTGGACGTAGCATATACATATCTTCTTTATGGCGATTACTTAAATTTCTGATGCGGGCGGCAATATCTTTAAAGTTCGTGCAACAGAAATATATTTTCATATGATTATCCATATAGAATCCACATACATAAGCTAACTTTATATGCTGCATAGATTTTACATCAGACTCATATTGATCATTGAACTTATCAAACATAGTTTTCGTAACACTGGAGCCCAACCACATCGGTAGTGTCATGCGCACAATATTGGATAATTCATCAATACTCTCCTGAATACGATCAAGCTTAGCATTGGTGGTACGACCATGGTTAAGTACTTCTTGGATATCTGCTTCAAGTTTTTTGTTGCTAGTCATCAAATGTTTATTATCAGCAATGACAGTATCAAGCTTTTTATTTAATGTAGCATTATCAATTGTAAGAATATTATTTTTATCTCCTAACAACTTATTAATCATTTCTTGTTTACGTAATTGGTACTCGGTATAGTAGATAATCATTTTCTGCAAGAACTGAAAGTACTTGGCATAGATAGTTGGATCTACTGGTTGATTTGGATTGCGTTTGGCGCGCATAAGTGCCATGAAGAATGATTCTGGAGTAAGCATATAAATTTTTTTATGAATAAATCCACCTTGGGCTACCGGCTCAGAGATATCTCTGAGCCGGATCTACCACTTATATTTTTGTAAGAATTGAAAGTATATAGCATATATAGTAGGATTTACAGTTTGTCTCTTACATCGTTTGCCCATTGCAATGCTGTAGAGAATGCATATATTTTTTATGTTTTGATCCACTTTGATGCTGCTCGAGGATATCCTCCAGCAGGTAATCAATATTTTCTTCTAATTCTAATGCAATCAAACGATACTTAATACGAGAACTATCATCACTTACAACAATTTATAATCAATCAATTTTTGATGAGGAATATTAAATCTTGCTACATTGGCTATCAACTTTAAGCATTTGGTAAATATAAAAAAATAAATAGTTGAGCTGATGTCAGATATCAGGCATCAGCTCAGAGATATCTCTGATTAGGTAGTTATCTTTTCTTAAATTATAATTATTTAAATCTAGTTTTGTTATTTCATATTATATTAGATTATTGTGGTAGAACGATATATTGGCATGTATTATACGACGCATTTTGTGCAACAGATTCATTTACCATTACACACATTTCATTTAATTGATGTTCGTCGCGAACATATTTTGATTGTGGTAATAATTTAAGTGTATTAGATTTTTTGTGAGCATTGTAAATATAATAAATTGTTTTAGACCCCAATAATATTTCAGCTTCTCCACCAAATGCAGAAAATCCAGACATTATCATACCTTTGCACCCAGGAAGAAGAATAATCTCTTGAATTACACGATCTGGTAGAAATCCAGAAAAGTTTAAGGCAATATTTTTATTAAATGATGTTGATAAGAAACCGCAATTATTATATAATTTTCCTTCATCCGGAGGAATAAATTCTCGCTTGATGCCTCTATAAACAACCATTGGCTGCTCTAATGCTGGAGCATTTTCTATAATACGATTTAAATCATCGTTATATTGATCAAGAACTTGTTTAATAAACATTGTATTAAATGGCTGATATACACATAATTTACTCATTAAGTTATAAATATCTTGCAAATTATCTGATTCAATTATTTTATCAATAATTGAATTAATTGGTGCTATGACATTTTCGGTAACCTGTGTTGGAACAATAAATTTATTCGCTGGTAATAGAATATTAGATATTGTTTCTTTATTTTTTTTAATAATAGAAACAATTTGCGGAAATGTAGGACACATCATAGCATCAGTATCCCATCCAAACTTATAAAGATACTCTAGGTATTTGCTAGCATCTAATTCTCCTCGCATATATGTATTTACAAATAAATCACCATTTCTTGTATATGAACGTAGTATTAATGTATCAATTGTATTTAGTGATATAATATATTTATTCATTTTATTAAACCAATCATGATCTATTGTATATTGCATATCAGTCAATGATGTAATTTTATCTTCTAAATAATAATCACTTGAAATATTATTTAATCTGTATTCTTGAGATTCGAGAACGCCATGGGTTTGATTTAATGATTTAATATTAAGTATGTTACTATTTCCAAATGGTATTCCTTCATTAAGTTTTATTCCAGCTATTGGTATATAAAGTTTGGCATCACTTACAGTAATAGAATCAATACGTTCATCATTGTTAATATAATTTGATAGTATAGTTTGATTTGTAGTAGCTCGAGATAACTCCTTTCCAATTAATTTTTTAGTTTCATCTATTATTGGGGTGCATATTATTTTTGCCAATTCATGTTGAGCTATATTAGAATTGGAATTAAGTATATCTAGATACTGAGAGATTGCATTTTTTATTTCTTCGGTTGCATCATATATATGACTGCCAACTACCTGAGTTAACAGCTGATCTTTATCTCCATCATCACTATTTATACCAGCACCATTTTTTGAATTAGATATAAATCCACGTTTATCTGCAAGTTTAAGTTTATTCATATATAAAAATTGACGTATCTTGTTCTTAACGACCAATGGATCAAATCTATTTTTATTAATATTCATTACATACAAAAGAATAATACCAAAGGAAAATCCAATCGTTGCAATGATCCATTTAGTAATGCCATTGTCTATGAATATAATTACCATAATACTAAGAATTATTAAGAATATCGCACATGCATTAAAACATATTTTTTTGACATTGGACATTCTTAATAATTATATCGATACATATATTTAATATAACCAATTATAGTAATACAATAAAATCATTTGCATCAGACATAAATTTTGAAACATCGCAAACATCTGCAATTGGTTGATTGGTTAACGCATCGGTCATTTTATACAATGGAACTGGTATATTTACATTAACACTAAACAACATATTTTTATTAGACAAAACAATTTCTAACGTATCTTTATTTGAAATACCAGACGTTAATAGACATTTGGACCCTGGTAGTAATAAAAGTCTTGCAATAGATTTATTTTCAAATCTCCCAACGACATATTCTAAATCTGTATATACAACAGTAAAATCTGGATTGTTGTATAGTTTATCCTTTTCTATAAAATTATTCTTATCACGAACAGTGTAAACAACCATAGGTTTTGTTAAAACTGGGGCATTGTCGATTATATCATTAATTGATGATATATGCGCATCAAGAACATATGTAAGGAATGTTCCATTAAATGGTTTAAATTTTATTAACATTTGCATAATTGGATATGCCTGCGATGGAGAATTAGAATCTATAATATTTTTAATTAATGTACTATAATCAACAGAATTTGGTATTTGTACCATTTCATTTTTATCTACAATAAAATTGTTCAATTCTTCACTTTTAGTTTTTAATACATTATACATGCTAAAGAATAATGGGCACGGGTATTTTTTATTCCATGAAGATTCATTATGGATAACTTTTTGTAACACATATTTTGTATCTAATGAGCAATTGCAGTATTCATTGATAATCGGGCGAGTAATTTTATTATATAGATATAATATTATCTGCTCTTGTGTAGATAAATCTATTATAAATTTATTTGTATTTTTTACCCATACACTATCTATCCAATTATTCGCACGAGGATTAAATGAATTATCTATTTTTTGTTCTAGATTAAGAGATGTATTGATAGAATTATAATTTATAGTTTTACTTTCAACTATCAATGATTCATATGAAACCTTAGAGGATAATACAGATGGATTAAAAACTTCTTGTTTGAAAATGCTTTTTAGTTTAGGTGCATATATACGATTAAATGACGTAGAACGAATTAAAATATGCTTATGATTATACAAAGAGGAAAATAAATCTATATTTTCTTCGATAAGAGAATTATTAGATATCCGTGGTAAAATATCATTTATATTTTTTGCATTGGAAGAAATTTTATTATATGGCTCACATATATTTTTGTCAATAGTAGGACTTTTCATATCATTTGCTCGCATTTTTAAAATATATGGATTTAATTGCTCACTTACTATCTAGATTGCATTATTTATATCAGCGCCAACAATAGGATTCAACGTAATTAAAATATCAGATCCATCGATAGTTCCTCCAATTCTATCACTCTTAATTCTTCTTTTATCTGGAATAATGATAGCATGAGATCTAATCATTTTATAAATTGTATTACGTAATCCATAGACATCTATTTTGCCATAGCTACCATTGGCAATGTATAAAAGAATAATCGCCAGCGCAGTTCCAATAGAAATAATGATCCATCTGAAAATATTACTATCAATAAAAACTACTAACACTATAATTAGTATTATTAAGAGAGCAATTGTAATATTTAATATAAACTGTTGCAGATGCGTCATTTGGTAATATATTATTTATGCACATTATC
>JACCDR011708465.1_pt1 | contig 20654 bp, 16 predicted proteins | sample 7446431 | NCBI WGS metagenome assembly JACCDR01 (sample SAMN15323443, study PRJNA562643) | freshwater metagenome | isolation source: river surface water | place: USA:Blue River Watershed | collected 2017-08-17 | reverse complement strand
CGGCGAAGCCGGCCTCGTTTGCTTTTTTATTAAAAATATGCTATACTGTAATTGACGAGATACGAGCGCACCCCCCTGCGCTCCGCGTGATGTTTCTTGCGCAGTATCTTCTGTCGGACTGTCCCTGACTAGCGCCGCGATCCCATGGCTCGCGGCGCCTTTTTTTATTTCTCTTACAAATTTTCTGTTACAATATTTTTATGAATCAGGTCGATTTTATAGAAGACAAAGAATCGCTATTGGTGAAAGGGCGCCGCTTTGTAGGGAAGCACTGGCTCACTCTCGCTTTTGTGGGCGGTTTTGTGACAGACTTCCTACTTCTCAATCGTGTTGATGACAAAATAGACAATACGATTTTGCTGATCTACGTTGCTCTGGCCACTGTCTCTTTGTTGATTTTTTATGCAGCTTTAGCTGGCCGATTTGGTGATAGATATTCTAGTCGCATAGAGCGCTATGCCAACATCGTCATGCAGTATAGCTTTGGTGGCCTTTTCTCTGGCATGCTTATTTTCTATGGCAAAAGCGGTGCGATTATGGCGAGTTGGCCATTTCTACTTTTGATTGTCTCGGCGATTTTGGGCAACGAACTTATCAAGCAACGTGGGCAACAGTTGGTATTTAATCTCTATGCTTATTTTGTCGGGTTATTCTCCTTTGTGGTCTTTCAGGTGCCGATTGTGACAGGCAAAATGGGTGGCTGGGTTTTCTTTTGGAGTGGGGTAGGGGCTCTTATTGGTGTCTACTTGGTCGTGCAATGTCTGTCTTATCTGATACCGCGTTATATGGAGCTCGAGATGCGGAAAGTGGTATTTGTAATTTTGGGTACATTTGTAGTCTTTAATATTTTGTACATCACCAATACTATTCCGCCGATACCGCTCTCGCTAAAAGAAATTACTATTGCCCAGTCAGTGGTGAAGGTAAATGGTGGTTATGAAGTGGTCTATGAAAAGGCTCCGTGGTGGCAAGTCTGGCGCCGAGTGCATAGTACTTTCCACCCATCACAAACAGGCACAGTTGCTTGTTTTACCCGAGTGTTTGCCCCGACCAAAATTAATACCAACATTTACCATGTCTGGGAATACAAAGATTCGGATGGTAAATGGCAAAAGAAATTTAGTTTAGCTTATCCGATTGTTGGTGGAGGGGACAATGGATATCGTGGCTACACCGCAATGTCTTCATATCACGATGGCGTTTGGCGCTGCAGTGTGGAGACAGAGAGTGGGCAGGTGATTGGTCGGCAGGTATTTACTATTGATTCCTCCAAATCTGCGGCTGATCTAGAACGAGTACTCAAATAACGAGCATTTTTCTATTTATTTGCTATAGTGAAGCTATGAAAGATGTGATTAAAAAGGCAATAGACAAGGCGCTCCTTGAATTATCTCTTCCTGAGTGCACTTTTGTGGTGGAACACCCGCGAGATCTTGCTCACGGTGATTATGCATGTAACGTGGCGTTGGTGGCAGCAAAAGCGGCTGGCAAATCACCAAGAGAAGTGGCGGAAATATTACTAGCAACATTGCAAAGCCAAATACCATATATAGATAAAGTTGAAATTGCCGGTCCGGGTTTTTTGAATTTTCATCTTAGTCCTACCTTTTTCCATGATGAGCTGGCTCGTATCACCGACGCAAAAGACAATTGGGGAAGAGGCAGTGCTGCTGTAGGAGAAGAGGTGCTCTTTGAATATACTAGCCCAAATTTATTTAAGCCACTTCATATCGGAAATTTGGTCGGGAATATTATTGGTGAAGCTTGCACTCGTTTGTTTGAATCTGAAGGAGCAGTGGTGCGTCGTCTCAATTATCCTTCTGATATCGGCCTTACTGTGGCCAAGGGGGTATGGGGTCTAAGAAATAGCGGTAAAAATCCTGAAGATATTTTGGCGCTTGGTGAGGCCTATCGCATCGGTAACGAAGCTTATGAAAATGATGAGGCTGCCAAAGGTGAAATTGAAGCCATCAACCGCTCTCTCTACGCCGCTGACAATGCTGAGTTGAGTGACTTGCGCGAGAGAGGCGTCGCTACCTCAAAGAAGAGTTTGTTGGAAATTTGTGATCGACTCGGCACTCACTTTGACGCGGAGATTCCAGAAAGTTTGGCTAGCCAACCAGGGATAGAGATTGTAAAAAATAACCTCGGCAAAGTCTTTACAGAGAGTAACGGAGCTGTGGTGTATGAAGGAGAGAAGGTTGGTCTTCATACTCGAGTGTTTTTGAATTCACAAGGTTTGCCGACCTATGAAGCCAAGGATTTGGGTAATTTTGCTCGCAAGCAAACTCTTTATCCAAATTGGACAACTTCGATTATTGTCACCGGCAATGAGCAGACCGAATACTTCAAAGTGCTTTATGCGGCTATACGTGAACTTTTCCCAGAGACAGCAGATAGAAAGTTGGAACACATTCCGACCGGTTTTCTTACTCTCACGACTGGTAAGATGTCTTCTCGCAAAGGTAATGTTTTGACAGGGGAATCCTTACTTGAAGAAATGCGCGAAGCCGCCCGCGAACGAGCGAGTGCTAGTCGAGCTGATGATATCGAAATTCTCACCAATCAAATCTCTGTCGCAGCAATAAAATACCAAATCCTGCGCCAAAGTGTTGGTAGTAATATTGTGTTTGATAAAGAAAAGGCCTTGTCTTTTGAAGGTGACTCTGGCCCATACTTGCAATACACCTACGCACGAGCCAACAGTGTGCTTGAGAAGGCGAGGGAAGCGGGAGTGTTGCCAAGTGGCAAAGTGGCTCCGACCGTGCCGTACGCTCTTGAACGTCTCTTGTATCGTTTTCCAGAAGTGATCGAAGAGGCTTTGGTAGAGAGAGCTCCGCATACAGTAGTGACCTATCTAACCGAACTCGCGGGTGCCTTTAATGCCTTTTACGCCAAAGAGCAAATTGCGGACAATACCGATATCTATGCTCCATATAAAGCTATGCTTACCGCTGCCACCGCTTTGACTCTTAAAAATGGTTTGTGGACACTTGGTATCGAAGCACCAGAGCGGATGTAAAATTGCTCTAGTTGTTTTTTGGGTGTATGATCGGTCTTCTTATCGAGGGGGTCGGTAATATGGAAGTGCTGAGAATTCTGTTCTTCGTTTTTCTCTTGGGCTATCCCTTGGTTTATGATCGGTTACCACAGGCAAGGCAAGAAGGCTTTTCGCCGGTGGAGATTGTCACACAAGCCAAGAACTGAAAGCAGACGGCGTACCCGAAGGGTGCGCCGTCGTTCTGTATTACTAGTTCAAATTTTGCTTTATAGCGAGTATTGCTTCACTGGTTTTGCTGTAGTATTGTCCTTCTTTCTTGATATGAGCAACAGCGGGGAAGGTTATTAATTCAGACATGATCTGCTCCGAAGCTGAGCTGATAGCCACAATCTTTTTGTTGGTAGTCAACTCATGAACGGCTTCGGCCAAGGCTTCGCAGCCTTCGTAGTCAATCGAAAATAGATCACGTAGACGAATGATGACGGCTGGTACGGCGGGGTTTGTCGCTAATTTTTTCAAATTACTTAAGTGACGAGTGGCATCAATATAACCAAGAGTACCAGCAATACTATATGTTACGACAGTCAGTTTCTTATCGGTAGCAGGAAAGACAATCGCTTGTTTACTATGAGCGCTTTCAAAGCTGTTGTCAGAATAATTCCATGTCACATCAAAACTGCCATGAGCAATTCTTCTAGCAAATAGTAGTAGGGCCAAGAGGGCACCCAAAGCTACACCGAGACCAGCGTCGTGGAAGATAGTCACCAGCGCTACTAAGACCGCTACAAAAAAACTCTCCCTTTCGTAATTCCAATATTCTTTAAATTTTTCTACCTCTAGGAGTCCCAAAGCAGTATTAACAAGAATGGCCGCAATAACAGCCATAGGCAAATAGGAGAAAAATGGCAGTGCAACCAAAGCGATAGCGCCAGTAAAGATGGCAGCCAGTATACCACTGGTGCGATGAGTAGCTCCCGCTTTGATGTTGGCGCCAGTGCGAATAAATACACCAGTCGTTGGCAGTCCACCCATTACCCCAGAGCCAAGATTTGATAAAGACAATCCAAGTAACTCACGTGAGCTTGATGATTCGCTACGTGTCAATTTGTCTCCGAGTTTGGCTGTGATAAGGGTTTCGAGTACTGATATGAGGGCAATGAGACTAGCTGCACCGAGAACAGTTTTTAGTGCAGTCATGTCAGAAAAAAGTTGAGGCAAGGCTGCCCAAGCAACTGGCACCATCAAAGTGGCAGTAATGGCTCCAAATTTATCAAAAAGGGAAATAATATCTAGGCCAAAGTAGTTGGCTTCAAGAAAACCAAAAATAATACCAGCTACAGCGGCAGGGATGACTGCTGGGATTGTCTTTACTTTCTTTTTCCAAACCAAAATACCAATCAAGAAAGCTAGAAAAACTAGCACTGTGGGTTTGTGGACCAAATCGAGATTGGCTAAAAATAATTCAATATCGCCAATGACATGACCAGTTCTTTTTAGTGTCGATAGTCCAGTAGCATCAAAGAGTTGGGCAATAGCAATCAAAATGGCTACACCGGCCGCAAATCCATACATTACCGAAGATGGTATGTAGTAAAGATAATTGTCCAAACGAAGTAGCCAAATACCGAGGATAATCAAGCCAGAAAAAATGGCCAATAAAGGCAGCACATCAGTTCCTAGACCAAGTGGTGCTACTAAGGTGGCACCAAATAAAACTGTCGTCAGAGCACCGGCAGCGCCGAGGATGTTGTAGTTACTGCCGATAAAAATACTCCCGATAAGCGTACCCCAGATACCAGCGATAATACCTGGAAGTGGTCCAGCACCCGAAGCAATAGATAGTGCGATTGATAACGGTACAGAAATCAGAGCTACCGTTAGGGCAGGCTTCCAGTTGTTTGTTATCAGGGTTTGTGCTTCAGCTTTTTTCGGTAAAGTGAACATAAAATAAAATTTAAAATAGTAAAACTGATAAAATAAATTCCAGTATGAAAATAGTTGCGCCGCGACAAACGTCGCGGCGCAACCAAGGGTTTCTCTAGGCCGCTTGGCGCTCTTCATGTCCGTGGTGGTGATTGCCACACAAAGAGTGAGTTTCTTCAAGCACTCTGACCTTGAGGGAAGGGAAAGAGGCTTGAATACGTTGTTGCCAATCCAGATGGATCTGCAATATCTCATCACTCTCCAGTCCAACAGCTGCCGCCGCACCACAGTCATTGTGATACACAAGCAGCACTTCTTCGGCCGCTTTCAACCTGATCATAGTGCTGATAGCAAGCCACATGATCAATTTGCCCAAGATCTGCGCTGCTTCTTTGGTCAGTGCTTGTTCGAGTTCTTGGGTTAGACGGTTGATAAGCCGTCTGGTCTCATCGTCAAACCCCTCACTCATCTCAAAAGTTTGCTCACATGTCACGAGGAAATGTGCACAAAGGTTTGGGAAGAGTATACCCCCAGGCACTCGAATCTGATGAACGAGGTCGCTCTTCAGATCTTCGGCTTTGCGGGTCCGTCCGTCTGCACAACGAATCTTGATTACGTTGCGTCTATTTTGATCTGTCAATTTTTATGCCCCCTGAACTAAGTCCGCCGAATATCCTACTACTGATATTTTTTCTGACAAGAGGGTAAGGGTGCATAATTTTGTTTGACATCTGTCTAATTGATTGTAATCTGTAGCTTGGGAGAGAGGAGGGCTACTAATATGGAATTGATTTGGTTGGGACTGGCAGTCATTGTGTTCATCGCAGTTTGGTTTCTGATCAGCCCAGCCTTGGATGGGCTCGAAGACGTGATGCTTGCCCGAGGTGAGCATCAGTACCATGACCACGGCGTTGGTCGTGACTGAAGGGGGGCGGCGAGCGGAGCTCGCCGCCTTTTCATATATCAATAAGATAGCTGCTCGCCATCTAAAAAAATCGTGGTAGTATTGGATTTGCCGGCCTGATATGTCGGTGGCTAGTGTCAAAATGCTAGTCATTAATAATGTCTGATACACATTTCATATTTTTATGTCAAAACAACACGGTCGTGAAAACGACAGCGTCGCTGTAGAAGCGACTACGGAAAAAAACGAAGTAGCCCTGCGTGAAGAATATATTCTCGCTTTCTGGCAAGAACACGATATTTTTAATAAATCATTAGAGCGACCAGCAGGGGATGCTCCTATCGGCGATTATGTATTTTACGACGGTCCGCCGTTTGCGACCGGTACCCCGCACTACGGACACATTTTAGCGAGCACCATCAAAGATGCCGTCCCGCGCTTTTGGACAATGCGTGGCTATCGCGTGCCGCGCAAGTGGGGATGGGATTGTCATGGGTTGCCGCTCGAGAACCTTATCGAGAAAAAACTCGGTCTAGCCACCAAGCGTGATATCGAAGAGTACGGCGTGAAGAATTTCAACGAAGCCGCGCGCGGCGCGGTGATGGAGTATGCTGACTATTGGAAGATGGCTATTCCACGTATGGGCCGGTGGGCAGACATGGAGAATGACTACAAGACCATGGACAGTACCTACACCGAAAGTGTGTGGTGGGTATTCAAATCACTCCATGAAAAAGGTCTGGCCTTTGAAGGCTTCAAGACCATGCATCTTTGCCCTCGCTGTGGTACGACCTTGAGTAACTTTGAGGTGAATCAAGGCTACAAAGATATCAAAGATATTGCCGTGACAGTGAAGCTTCCGCTCCTTGATGAATCTGGAAATGCCACTGACACCTCACTTCTAGTCTGGACTACCACACCATGGACACTGCCGGGCAATCTTGCAGCAGCAATCAATCGCGAGTTTGATTATGTGAAGGTGAAAGTAGATACCGAATACTTAATTATCGCAAAAGGTCGTCTCGTTCAATTTGGCGATGTTCCTTATGAAGTGGTGGAAGAAATGAAAGGGGAAGCGCTAATTGGTCGCTCGTACCAACCCCCATTTCCATTTATGGCGGGGCAGAATTTTGATAAGACAAACGCTTGGAAAATTTGGCATGCCGACTATGTCGAGCTTGGTGAAGAGGGGACTGGCGCTGTCCATATCGCTCCCGCCTACGGTGATGATGATATGCAATTGGCCAAAGCCAACAATATCCCGATCGTACACCATGTCGACGAAAACGGTCGCTTCAAAGATTGGGTCGCCGGTTTTAATTGCGCTTTGGTAAAACCAAAAGACGATGATACAGCCGGAGTCGATCACAAAGACACCGATATCGAAATCCTCAAAGCTCTTCAAGCGGCTGGTAAAATTTTCAAAAAAGAAAATATCACCCACAGCTACCCGCATTGTTGGCGCTGTGATACACCGCTCCTTAATTACGCGACTACGTCGTGGTTTGTGAACGTGCCAAAAATCAAAGATGAATTGGTGGCTGCCAACAATGCCGTCCATTGGGTGCCAGAACACGTCGGACAAAACCGTTTTGGAAATTGGCTCGAGGGTGCACGTGATTGGGCTATCAGTCGTCAGCGCTACTGGGGAGCTCCACTTCCGATTTGGAAAAATCCGACTACAGGTGAAGTAAAAGTCATTGGCTCACTAGCAGAACTACAATCCTATCTACCGACACGTGGCAATACTTATACTATTATGCGTCACGCGGAAGCTGAGAGTAATTTAACTGGCGTTATTAATTCTGTCGCTGGCGTACCCAATCCACTTACTGAAGCTGGTCGCCAGCAGGCAAAAGCAGTAGCTAGTACATTGCGCGGTAATGGTATTACGAAGATCGTGCATTCTGGTTTGGAGAGAGCGAGACTGACAGCCGAAATCATCGGACAAGAACTTGGCTTGCCGGCAGAATCTATTATTGCTGACGAACGTATGGCTGAGTTTAAAGTCGGTACTGAATGGGAAGGCAAGACTTGGGCCGAATTCAACTCCCAATTTGCGAGTGAAGAAGAAAAATTTGAGAGGACCTTTGCTTGTGGCGAAAGTCGTTATGATCTTATTAAACGAGTGGGGGCTTTCCTCTACGAATATGACGCAAACAACCAAAACGAACATACATTGGTAGTGGGACATGGCAGCTCCATTTTTGCACTGGAGGCTGTCGCTTCTGGCGCTGATTATGATGAGATGATTGTTCTAAAAAAGCGTGGTTATCTAAAAAACAGTGAGACTAAGTCACTTGCTTTTACACCAGTACCACACAACGATCTCTACCAGCTCGATTATCATCGACCGTATATAGACGAGATTGATCTCTTTGATACCGATGGTACCAAGCTTGAGCGTATCAAAGACGTCTTTGACTGTTGGTTTGAAAGTGGTTCGATGCCATACGCGCAGCATCACTATATGGGAGAGACTCCGGCTGAGTTTGTAGGAACTTGTTTCCCAGCTCAGTTTATTGCTGAGGGTCTCGATCAGACTCGCGGCTGGTTTTACTCACTCATTGTGCTTGGTACCGCACTCTTTGGACGCTCACCGTATGAGAACGTGATAGTAAACGGCTTGGCGCTGGCTGAAGATGGCAAAAAGATGAGTAAGAGTTTGCGCAATTATCCTGACCCGATGGAACTGGTAGATAGGGTAGGGGCTGACGCTATTCGCTACTACATGATGTCTGCGCCAATTATTCGCGGCGAAGACCTAAACTTCAGTGAAAAAGAAGTGACCGAACAACAGCGCAAAAATATCGGCCGCTTGCACAATGTGCTCGCTATGTACGAAATGTATGCCGACGGTACCGTAGCCAACAATTCATCCTCCCACGTGCTTGATCGTTGGATTATTTCACGCCTCAATCAACTGGTGTCCGAAGTCACAAGTGGCTACGAAAGCTATGAGCTTGATAAGGCGACAAGGCCGATCACAGACTTTATTGATGATGTGTCGGTGTGGTATCTGCGTCGTAGTCGCGAGCGCCTAAAGGGAGATGATGCGGCCGATAAAGCGCTGGCACTTTCGACACTGAGATATGTACTCCGAGAGCTGGCCAAAGTGATGGCACCAGCGATGCCGTTTTACTCAGAGTATCTTTACCGCGCCGTACGTGCTGAGGATGAGGCTGAGAGTGTACACCTAGCGAAGTGGCCAGAGGGTGGGGAGGTTGACGAAAAGTTACTAAATCAAATGGACATTGTTCGACTAATTGTTACAAGTGGTTTGGAAGCTAGAACGAAAGCAAACATCAAAGTACGTCAACCGCTTAATCTACTAGAGTATCAATCTGGAAGTTTGGTTAAATCAAATGATTATTTAGTACAACTTTTAGAGTTAATTAAAGATGAGATCAATGTAAAAGATGTGATTGAAGGCACTGGATTTGATGGATTTGTAAAACTCGATACCAACCCCACTCCAGAACTGATTGCTGAAGGGGCTGTGCGTGAAGTGATCCGCACTATTCAAGAACTGCGAAAAGAAGCAAGTCTTACACCACAAGACCAGATCACTGTGGCCATTGATACGGACGAACAGGGTATGGCTGCGCTTGAGACACACCGGGCTCAAATCCTCAAAACAGTAAATGCCAATAATTTGCACTTTGGTAAAACTGAAGGAGTGGCAGTAACAGCCGGAGACTACCGATTTGTGGTTGCGCTGCAGTCGTAGGTATTGGATAAATAGGTTGATGGAGAACAGGCCGGAAAATCATTTATGATTTTCCGGCCTGTTCATTTTTGGCAAAATGTTACAATAGCTTCATGTCTTATACTACGTATAACACTGAAGCTCTGGTAGTAGGTAGCTATGCTAGCAACACCGCCGACAAATCTTATCTGCTGTTTACCAAACACGCTGGTCTTCTTTATGCTACCGCCCGCAGCGTGCGCGAAGAGAGAAGCTTGCAACGATACGCTCTTCAAGATTTTTCTCGAGTCAATGTTTCGTTGGTCAAAGGGAAGGGCGGTTGGCGTATCGGTAGTGTCGAGGCTAAAGAAAATTTTTTTATGCAAGCGGCCTCAAGAGCCGCACGGGGGAGTGTGGTCAAGCTGGTCAAGATTTTGCGACGTTATGTCCATGGCGAAGAAGCTGAGCCGCTTTTGTATCAAGAGTTTCTTGAAGCCTTGGCGCTTTTATCAAAAACCGATATTGAGGAGCGCAGCGCCTTTGAAACTTGTGCCATAGTCCGACTTTTATCTGTGCTTGGTTATGTCGCACCAAATCGAGATTTGACACCTTTATGTGTCGTACCACTAGCTACTTTACGTAGTACTGAAGTGGCCGCCGCCAGCCCATTGCTTTTAAGTGCATACACAGCTGCGCAGTCGGTCAGTCACCTTGAAGGCTAAAAATGTTATACTAAAGTTCCAATATGCCGCCAATTAAAGATCAAAATCAGTTGGATGATATTAGAAAAAGACTCTATGAGCGCGGAGCAGCTCCTGTTAGCGCTGAGCGAAGTGGTTTTTCGGAAGTAGAGACACCTGCTGTATCAACCGCTTGGAATAATGCTCCTGCGCCAGTTCCTACACCGGTAGACAACGACAGTGCTGTTTTGCCGTCCGTGGCCAAAAAGAAAAGATTTGGTTACCGCACTATCATCCTATCCATCACCTTCCTCATTTTGTTGGTAGTCATGGCTGGCACCAGTTTGTATTTGTATTTTGGCAACAACCAAATCTCCAGCAAAAATATCAATATTACTTTAGCTGGAGCTCTCACGACCGGTGGCGGTGAGACCTATCCACTAGAGGCTACCATTCAAAACAACAATGAAGTCCCCATCGAATCAGCAGTTTTGATTGTCAATTTCCCATCAGGTACGAAGTCTGGTGAAGATAGTAGTAAAGACATGCTCGAAGAACGTATCCCGCTTGATCATCTTAATGCCGGCGAGACGGTCAAGGTACCTATAAAAGCCATTATTTTTGGTGAAGAAAACCAAGAACATGAGATCCACTCGACTATCGAATATCGACTGGGTGATTCAAATGGTACTTTTTATAAAGAAGCCGATCCATTAAAATTGAAGATCATCTCTTCACCGCTCGTAATCCGCGTGGAGTCATTGGAAAAAGTTTCGGCTGGTCAAGATACAAAAATGGTTGTCACCATCCAATCAAATGCCAGTACGCCTCTAAAAGATTTGCTGATTACAGCCGAATATCCAAATAATTTTGATTTTACCTCTGCCACACCAGAACCCTCTTATCGTGAAAATGCTTGGCTCATCAAAGAGCTGCTGCCAGAGCAATCGACCAAGATTACCCTAATCGGTTCGATTGTTGGTAATGAAAACGAAAAGTCCCAAGTTAAGTTTGCAGCTGGTACACCGCAGCAGGGCAATCAATTTATGATTGGTTCGACTTTAGCCAATGCGGTTGCTGAGTTCACGATTGAAGAACCATTTATTGATGTTGGTCTAAATATCAATAGTATGGAAGGAGAGGTGGTGACCTTAGCTACCGGTGAGACAGTCTCAGTGGCAATTAAAGTGCGCAATACACTATCTGATACTTTGTATGATATGAAGGTAGAAGCTGTGATCGCTGGCAATATCTTGGTGAGTGAAAATGTAGATGTGACTCGTGGTTATTATGATGCAACTACCAACACTATTCGCTTTGAGCCATCGGGAGATCCGTCTCTGGTGCAAGTGCCCGCTGGCGAAACAAGAGAGTTTAATTTTGAAATCAAGCCAAATACCGTGACCGAAACGCCGAGCTTCACTGTGACAGCCAATACCTACGCTCGTCGCGTCTCTGAAAGTCGAGCCAATGAGGAGCTCGTTGGTACCGCCAAGAGTGAGGTCAAATTTACTTCTTCGGTCGCTGTCGCTCGTCAACTAGGTCGTGGTACAGCCGGCTTTGCCGAGAGTGGACCTATTCCTCCAGTAGCAGACACATCTACCACTTACACTATTTTGCTTGATGCGAGCGCTGGTGGGAATGATGTGACGGGCGGTACTCTCACAGCCGCCTTGCCGCAATATGTCACTTGGCTCAATAAGACTAGTGGGGACGGTACAATCACTTTCAATCCTGTCACCAAAGAGCTAACTTGGGCAGCGGGTGATATTGAAGCGGGTAAACGAAAGCAAATCGCTTTTCAAGTCAGTCTCACCCCAAGCCAAACTCAGGTTGGTACAGTACCGGCTCTTATTAGTACTCAGCGTTTCCGCGCTACCGATCGCTTCACTGGCGCGGTCGTGCGGGCCGAGGCTATGCCGCTTAATACCGAACTTTCGCCCGAAGCCGGCTTCCCAAGCGGTAACGGCAAAGTCGTCCGCTCTGGCAGTGTGACCGCCACCTCATCACCGCGCTAAAAAAGAGCGCCCGCCCACATTAGTGGGCGGGCGCTCTTTTTTATGGTAAAACAGTAAGTACTTAATTATTTTTTATATGTCAGACACCACACCAACTGCAAATGCTGTAGCAACCATGGATAAGATCACCGCTCTTTGTAAGCGTCGAGGTTTTGTTTTTCCGGGGAGTGAGATTTACGGTGGATTTGTAGGATCTTTTGATTTTGGTCCTTACGGTGTCGAACTTGCCAACAATATAAAAAAGGTCTGGTGGGAGGCGATGGTGCAGCATGAGCGAAACATCGTAGGTCTCGATTCGGCTATTGTGACACATCCACGGGTTTGGGAAGCCTCTGGTCATGTCGGAGGTTTCTCTGACCCTCTTGTTGAATGTCGTGAGTGTAATACTCGTTCGCGGGCTGACCATCTTCTCGAGGAGGTCGGTGCCTTTGCCGACGAGAAAATGTCACTCGAGGAGATTAATAAAGTATTTGATGATAATCGTGATAAGATCAGTTGCCCAAAATGTGGTCAAAAGAACTTTGGTAAAGTTAGTCAGTTCAATCTGCTTGTGAAGACAAATCTGGGCAACTTCAAAGACGATTGGGGAACAGACCCCGCTTATCTTCGGGGTGAGACCTGTCAGGGTATTTATCTCAATTACAAAAATGTACTTGATAGCTCTAGAGTGAAAGTGCCATTTGGTATTGCTCAGATTGGAAAGGCCTTCCGCAATGAGATTGCTCCCCGTCAGTACATCTTTAGAAAGCGCGAGTTTGAACAAATGGAAATGCAGATGTTTGTTGCTCCAGAAACTGAGCTTGAATTGTACGATGTTTGGAAGCAAAAGCGCATGCAGTATTATATCGATCTTGGCTTCAAGCCAGAAAATCTTCGTTTCCATGAGCATGAGAATTTAGTCTTTTATGCCAAGGCGGCATTTGATATTGAATACAAATTCCCATTTGGCTTTAAAGAGCTAGAAGGTATTCATGCTCGAGGTGATTATGATCTGACCCAGCACCAAAAGTTTTCTGAAGTTAACATGGAGTATCAAGACCCATACACTAACGAAAAATATGTGCCCCATGTAGTAGAGACATCGGTTGGTCTTGATCGTACCTTCCTCGCGGTCATGACTGAGTTTTATGATGAAGATAATCTTGGTGGGGAAACTCGCACAGTGCTCCGTTTTCCATTCAAACTTGCTCCGATCAAGGTTGCCGTATTTCCGCTCCTCCGTAATCGTCCTGAACTAGTGGCCAAGGCGGAAGAAGTGTTTGACTTACTCTCCAAGAATTTTCGAGCCGAGTTTGATGATAATGGTAATGTGGGCAAGCGCTACCGCCGTCAAGATGAAATCGGCACTCCATATTGTGTCACTATCGACTTCGATACCTTGGGTGAAAATCCAGACCTCCTTGATACCGTCACCATCCGCCACCGTGATACAGGTGAGCAAGAGCGCGTGGCAATTGCTGAATTAATTTCTTACTTAAAATAGATCTATGCTACTTATGTTTAAAAAGTTACTACCTTTTATATTAGGGGTTGCTATTGTCTGCACTGTTGATTTACTTATACGTTCACTCATTGTTGGTCTTGGTATTTCTGCTCAGGATATTTTTTATGGTCTTGATGCAATACGATACTTGCTTACACCCATTGTGTTGTATTTCATTTTATGTGTAATTTTGGCCATTACATCACTAGCATACTTCAAGTTAGTTAATAGAAGTAAAATTTCACTGATTGTGTTGGCTTCTCCTATGGTTGTAGTTGTATTTTATGATTTTTTCTTTTTAAATTCGTTGATTTATTTTGTAGCTATTCCTACAGCTATAATGGTCAGTTCATATTTAGTCAGCGAAAAAATAAATATTTTAAATCTAAAAAGAATATTGATAACAATACTAATTTTTTGGATAATTTACTTTGTTCTGTTTTATTATTTCAACATAAACCCAATTGATAACAGTATATTAATTCCGGCAGTCCCTAGTTAGTATCTATGAATAATCGTGATCTTGCCAATAAGATAAAATAAGTATAAATTTCAGATACTCACCTAGTCAAAATGGCACCTGAGCCGTTCTTGAAGCTCGCTAGCGTCTTGCTTTTCCCGGGACATAAGCAAGGCAGACTCCTACGGCGTGAGCCGAGTGCTTGTCGGAGGGATTAGGCTTGGTGGGAGGGGCGGACCTACGGTCCGCCCCGTTTCTATTTTCAAATTTCATGGTACAGTAATTTGACTATGACAGATAAAAAAGCGCGCTATATTACCACTACCTTACCGTATGTGAATGCTGACCCACATATCGGATTTGCGTATGAGATTTTGGAGGCTGATGCCTTGGCGCGTTATTGGCGTCTTATTGGGCACGAAGTGTTTTTTAATACCGGTACAGATGAGCACGGCCAAAAAATTGCCCAAAAGGCAGACGAAAAAGGCGAAAGTCGCCAAGCTTATGTCGATCATTACGCTGGAGAATTTGCGCGTCTCAAAGAAGGACTCAATATTTCTTATGATGCATTTATTCGCACTACCGACAAGAAGCATATTGCAGCCGCACAGGAGATTTGGAGCCGCTGTGCCAAGAAAGGTGATATTTATAAAAAGTCATATAGTGGTCATTACTGTGTAGGGTGCGAACTTTTTTACAAACCAGAAGAATTGCTTGAGGGCAATATTTGTCCGATTCATACCAAGCCCTGTGAAGTCATTGAAGAAGAAAATTATTTCTTTAAGCTTTCCAATTACCAAACATACCTAGAAGAATATCTAAATCAAGAGGGAGTGGTCGAGCCGGAGTGGCGCCGCCAAGAAGCACTGAATTTTGTTAAGGCGGGTCTTGAAGATTTTTCGATTAGTCGCGAGAAAGCAAGACTTAATTGGGGTATTCCGGTGCCAGATGATGAGAATCAAGTGATGTACGTATGGTTTGATGCTCTGACCAATTACATCAGTACGCTTGGCTGGCCGGAAGAATCGGGAGACTTTGGTAAATTCTGGCGTGATGGGGAAGTGATACAAGTGGCCGGCAAAGACCAAATCCGTTTTCAGTCGGTCATGTGGCAAGCGATGCTCAAGAGCGCTGATGTAAAAGCGACAGACAAGGTTGTCTACCACGGCTTCATCAACAGTGGCGGACAAAAGATGAGTAAGTCTTTGGGTAATGTTATTTCGCCGTACGAACTGATCAATAAGTACGGTACCGACGCGACTCGTTATCTGCTGCTTAGACACGTGCATCCATTTGATGATAGTGATGTGACATGGGAAAAGCTCGATGAATGGTATACCGCCAATTTGGTAAATGGTCTGGGTAATCTTGTCGCTCGCGTGATGAAGATGGCGGAGACACATCTTGATAGTCCAATTGATCGACCAGAGGCCGCAGCTTTTGCCAAGACCTATACCAATGCGTTTGCGGGGTACAACCTTCAACAGGTAGTAGATAATGTTTGGTCACTGGTTGGCGCGCTGGATGAACGTATCGCCTCCGAAGAACCATTTAAGCTTGTAAAGGTAGATAAAGTAAAGGCTCAGTCTATAATCAGCGAGCTTGTTCTTGAGGTCTATGCTATTGGACGTCTCCTTAATCCGCTCCTACCTGCTACGAGTTTAGTCATCAAAGAATCGGTGCTAGCAAACAAAAAACCAGACAATCTCTTTAATCGACTCGAAAAATAATGAAAAAGCAAATAGTTTTTATTCATGGCGGCGATTCGTTTGATACCAAAGAAGAATTCTATGCATTTGTGCGTAGTTTATCTTACGACCCTTATTCTATCGAAAGAAAGAAGTGGCGTGACAGCATTAAAGAATCGTTGATCGAAACCCATGAATGTATAATGCCGCGCTTTCCAAACTCTATGAATGCAGACTACGTAGCCTGGAGTATTTGGTTTGAGAAGCTGATACCGTATTTGCGTGATGGTGTGGTGCTGGTTGGTCATTCGATGGGTGCGGGTTTTCTACTGCGCTATCTGACTGAAAATAAACTTCCGGTATCAATATCTCAACTTCATCTGGTGGCTGGTGTTATAGATGATTTGGATTGTCCGGGGGTAGGGGAGTTTGGTATTGATATTACAAAGTGGTCTGGTTTTGCTGCTGCTATTGCCGAGGTCCATATTTGGCACAGTTCGGACGATGAGTATGTTCCCCTCCATCATTCTGAACGCTTGGCCGCTAAATATACAAATGCCACCACACATTACTTCACTGATCGGGGACATTTCCTCATGGAGTCATTTCCAGAATTAGAAGCGGTCATAAAATCATAATATGCGTCACCTTATTGTTTTATCGGGGAACAGTTTAAAAAATAAAGCTTGGGGAGAATTGATGATGGAGCATTATGCTGACCAATTTGATTCATCGTTTATGCTTGGGTATGACCATTGGACAAGCGGGGAAGGTAGTATTAATTTTGCGGCTGAGGAAGCCAAGCTATCTGCTCACGTAGCGACTCTACCTGCTGGCACCGAGATAATCCTCTTTGCCAAATCGGCCGGTTCGCTCTTAGCCTTTTTGTCGATTTATCATGGTGCCTTGGTGCCAGCAAAATGTGTCTTTTTTGGTATCCCATTTGATCTTGCTGCCACAGATTTATTCAAATCCGATTGGTCTGCCGTTGATACTTTTTCTATTCCCGCTATCGCTTTCCATAATGTCGGTGACCCTACCACTAGCTATGAATTTACTAAAGCTACTTTGTCTACTCATGCTTCGCAGATAGAACTTATTACCACCAATGAGTCCGACCACTGGTATGGTGACTTGACTACTTATACTCCAGCAATCAGTATTTACTTACAAAAATAACCCAAACCTTTCTACCGGTAGAAAGGTTTGGGTTATTTATTGTTGATCTGGCGGGCTGCACGATCTCTTTTATACAATTCCGACGCATGGGTTTCTCCGTAGTGAGGCAGGATGCCACCGAGGTGAAGGATGTCATCAATAGTGGTTAGTATTTGGATAATTGATGGACCTGATTTATCTAGAACTTCTATAATACTTGCATACAGACCTCCTCTATAATTTGCTTGAATACGAGCAACGGTGGAAGTACTCACATGAAGTTTTTTCGAAATTGAATACAATGTTTGTTTTTTCCATAGCAATGTAATGACAGCGAAACGTTTTGCCAGCATCAGTTTCTCTTCGTATCCCAACAAATCACTTAATATTACTAGGGTCTCACCGTCTGATTTATTTGAGAATAGTCGTGTTAGCTGAATAAAAAGATCCTCCTCATCTTGTTGGGATAGTCGTTCTTTTGAGACCTTTGGCATGGATATACTTTACCAAACCTTTCTACCGGTAGAAAGGTTTGAGGTGTGTTAATATAGTGTCACTATGAAGTTTATTGACACTCATGCGCATCTGAATCTTTTAGCCTTCAATGATGATGTTGATACTGTGGTTGATCGTTGTGCGGCAGAGGAAGTAGCGGTCATCAATATCGGTACTAAATTATCTACCAGTACTCGCGCGGTAGATTTGGCGGCGCAACACGAACATCTGTATGCCATGGTTGGTTTGCATCCAATCCAGACGGTGGCAGGTACACATGATGAAGACGAAATTGGGGAAGGAGGGCAGCCGTTTGTGAGCCGCGGTGAGGTCTTTGATCTCGCTGCCTTTCGCACTCTAGTGCAAAGACCTAAGGTCGTCGGCATCGGTGAATGTGGTTTTGACTATTTGCACTGCCCGCCTGATACTTTTGCTATCCAAGAAGAGGCTTTTCTGGCCCAAATAAAACTTGCCAATGATTTGCAATTACCCTTGATGATACATACTCGTGGCCCAAAGCCGGGGGAAGCTAGCCCGACGGGTCGTAGTGTCTATACAGACGTTTATGAAATTTTGCAGCAACATGCCAAGGTGCCTTTTAATGTCCATTTTTATGCAGGCACTTATGAAGAGGCGGTAAAGTTTTTTGATATTGGTGGGACTATTTCTTTTACGGGGGTGATTACTTTTGCCAAAGTATACGAAGACATTATAAAGAAGGTGCCACTAAATCTTATTCATGCCGAAACTGACTGTCCGTATGTAGCGCCTGTGCCATATCGGGGAGGACGCTGTGAACCATGGATGGTCAAAGAGGTCTACAAAAAGATCGCTGCCATTAGAAGTGAAGACGAAGAAGCTGTCAGACAAATTCTTCTTGATAATGCTTCGCGTTTGTACAAATTGACAATTTAGATAAGTCACAATTTTGTTTATAGGAGGGTTTTTGTGTGATTTTGTAACCTATAATTGTGGTAAGGCATTATTACCTTCACTTTTATAATATGGGTTCAATAACAGGATTGCTTCTTATACTTTTTGTCTATCATTTGTACGTCACGCAGCGTTTTAAAAGTTTGCAAGACCAGATCAATGCTCTCAAAGGTTTGCGATCGACCACTCCGACCAAGTCAACGTCCATGTACGGTAGTGAATTTCCAGCCACAGTAGCAGAATTGGAAGCAAAATCTGCCGAGCAAAATGTACCCGAACCAGTTGGGGTGCCGCCTATTCCATCGCCCATGGTTGCGTCTACCGCCACCACTAGCTCAGCCTTTACTCCACAGGCTGTTTCTTCTCCTCATTTCGAGCCAAGTGAACCTATTATGCCAGAGTGGTGGACTAGTCAGAGTATTCTGACAAAAGTCGGCGCGGTGTTGGTGCTGATTAGTATGGGCTCATTTTTGAGTTATGCGATTGTGTCTGGTTGGATTGGTCCAGTCGCGCAGATTGCTCTTGGTCTATTCATGGGCATCGTCATATTTCTCTTTGGTGCCTATCGGATTGAAGAGAAAAGAGAACAGGGAGCAGTGTTCGTGGCGCTTGGTACAGGTATTATCTTGCTTTCGACTTTGGTCGGCTTGTATAAATATGAAATAATTTCTCCGCTCCTTGGCGTAGCGATCCTTTGGCTACCAATAGTTGGTATGGCGTATTTGAGTATCAAGTATCGTTATGAACCGATGGCAGTCTTTTGTCTAATGTTGGCTGCTTTTGTCCCGACCTTGCTCGCAGATGCAGAGCCAAACACTCTTGGCCTATTGTCTTATTTGGCTATAGTTAGTCTCGGTGCCTTTGCGGTAGCGATGGCTATTGGCTCACGTGTCTTGATGCCACTATCGATTGTGACTGTAGCTTTGTGGACGTTTGGTCTGTTTGGTCAAGATAATTGGTTGGTCTTTATCGCGGTAAATGCCTTTGTGCTGATGTTTACGGTAGGGAATATGTTTGCGGTCTTGCATGAAAAAGCAGCGCAATACAGTAGTTATGTTTTTACAGCGAGCATCAGTGCTGTGTGGCTACTGCTTTGGATTGCTGATATGTTGCCAGAAAAGGCGGGAGTACCTATGTATCTAGCTTGGGCAACGTTCTTTGTCGGTGGAGCATACACCATTGCCAAAGTCATGGACAATAGATTGGTGCCGCGAGTCTATGCCGGTGTGTCAGCCTTTTATATTGTGGTTGCGACTTTCTATCTATTTGAAGGGGTGTATCTAGTGCTGATCTTGGCGGCGGAGTTTGCCACGATGATCCTCACGTACTTGCGTGGCATTAAAGCAGTACCTTATGCCAGGAGATTGCTTTTTGTCTATCTGCTACCATGTTTGATGGCTTTAAGTTATGCCGAGCCAAACCTATGGTATTCGGGCTTTTCTAAGGAGTCGACTATTGTGCTCTTAGGCATGTCGGCTTTGACCTTCATCTTGGGTTGGCAGTTCATGCAATACGATGACGCCAAAGGCAAAGCAGTCTTCCCATGGCTATTTGGTGGTAGTGCCTTTTATCTAAATCTCTTGATGTATTTGGCGTTATCACACGATGTTCTCACTGTGCTGTGGCTGTTTGAAGCTGGTATAGTGTCGGTGGTAATTCTTCGGGTTTATCAAAAGCCGATGATCGCTCGCCTCACTTTGCTAGCCCTTAGTGTGCCGTGCGCTATGTCTGCTACTTACTTTACTTCGCTTATGTGGCAGCAAGGTGTGATACACAGTGCCTTCTTTGTAGTGTTGGCTACAGTTATGGTGTTACTCAGTGTGGCTGTTCAATTTGCCCTTTATGATAATGATGAAAAGGGGACTGTGCCGCAAGTGCTTTATACTGGCACTACCTTTTTTGCGGCCGCTTTAATCTGGCTAACACTACATGCTGTTTTGTCTGCTGGTATCGCTACTATGGTCGCGCTTATCATTTATACCGCTTTTGGTCTGCTCCTTTATATCGGCGGCTTAAGAACGGGTGATAACTTTGCCAAAAATCTTGGTCTGGTGGCTATTGGTTGTGTGGTCGGACGTCTTCTATTGATTGAGGTCTGGCAACTTTCAACCGCCTTACGAATTATTGTCTTTATGGTGATTGGCTTAATGCTGTTGTCTACAGCCTTCTTGAAAGGCAAAAAACTGAAAGAGGTTGATGGAGCTTAGAGACTTTCTTTGAGGG
>JACCDR012309886.1_pt1 | contig 20659 bp, 18 predicted proteins | sample 7446431 | NCBI WGS metagenome assembly JACCDR01 (sample SAMN15323443, study PRJNA562643) | freshwater metagenome | isolation source: river surface water | place: USA:Blue River Watershed | collected 2017-08-17 | reverse complement strand
CCGCAGGGATCTTCGCGCAAATACCACGGCCGCTGTATTTGTGCGAAGATCCCTGCGGGAAGACAGGAAAGAGGCTTGAAAACAAAAAGGATGCCTTTTTTTCATCATACATTTTGATACACAGCCCGCTATCATATTTAATCAAAAACAAGGTGTTTTTGATTAAATATGACTTTACAAAGATATTAGACTTATTTTTAATTGATAATCAATTATTTACCAAAAATGAAATTATTTATACTGTCTAAATTTATGGCTCTTCCGACTTTTTAGCGCAAAGGAGTATTTAAGTTGAATAATGTATTTTTAAATACTTGATTAACAGCAACTTATAGTAATTCAAGAATTAAAATCCTGTTTTTGCACTAAAAAGTCGGAAGAGCCAAATTTATTCCAATTATCCCCTACAATAGTTTGTTCATAGAAATAAAATACAGTACAAGATATAGTTACGGATTTAAAACTTGCCAGAGCAAATAGTTTCAGGCTGTACAAATACTCCTATTAAAGAGCCCAAACAAGCCGATACATTATATCAAAGTGTAAGATTGAGACGGCGGAAATAATAAATCCAAAGCCTTAGGTTTTATTTTAAATATTGGGCCTTTCTCTACAACACTTCCAGTTGACTTTCGTTTTATCAAGTGGTCAAGTGTTATAATTCCTTGTTCAAGCAAAATATCAAATTGCGACACAATTGGTTTCTTTGTATGTTCAACTTTCCTGTACTGAAAATATTCTTTGCCATCAATCGTTTCTGAATCGGCAGCAATCCAAAAAGTTTCGTTGTGTTTTTCAAGTAACCTTTTATGCAAAGTTTCTAAACCCCAAACAATGAAATCACCAATATTGCTTTTATCTGAATTTTCTAAAAGCTGGTTGACTTTGTTATCCACTTTTAACATCAATCCTTGTGAATTTCTAACAAGTGAAGAAACTGTACAATACAATTTGAAATCATCACCTCGGTTATAGCCAAAATTGTTTAAAATTTCAGCGGAGCTTTTAAATTTGCTTAAATTCCAATCTGGAACTTGTGCAAACAAATTCTTTCTATTGCCTCGCTTATCACGATAAGATTTGAGCTCAATTCCTTTGTAGTCTGGCTTTTTAGACGAATTAATGTCAATTCCCAAAAGTGTTTCAAGTGTTCTTCCAATTGCAGTATCAGCTTTTAACATTGCAGGAACAAGACCTTTAGCAGCAATTTTATTTAACAACAATAACAATTCATCAGCAACTTTATTTGAATTCTGTCGTATCTCATTTATCAATTCTTGTACAGGATTAACCACTATTGAACTTAGCAATGTTTCCAAATCAAGTTTTGTAATATTCAATACATGCAATACATTTTGAAACTCAATTATTCCTAAAATATCATTTGCTTTTGCGTAACTACCAAGACCTTTAAACCAAATTCGAGGATCGCCTTTCTTTGTATTTGGGCGATATAAAGAAGCAACAGAGCTTACAATTACATCCGTTCCAATCAATACAGAATTGACTAAAACCTTATTTTCTTGACCTTGCTTTTGAGTTTCAAAGTTGTGGACGTTTTTTGATTTCAGATACGACCGAACAGAGCCAGTTGCATCCATTATTGACTTTATTAAACTAGTTTCAGTTGGCTCGATCAAAGTAAGTTCTACAGAATTTTCTGTAAGTAATTTTATCCTATTTATTTCAAGGGTTGTAAGTTGTCGCATCCAATTCTAATTCTACGTAATATTTTTTAAAATTTCTAAAGCTATAGCACGAGCCATCAAGGGCGGAACTGCATTACCAACCAAAGTATATTGTGGCACTTCAAATTTACGTTTATTGCCACCAGTTGAACGCTTTCCTTGAAATACAAATGAATCATCAAAAGACTGCAACCTTGCCATTTCACGAACAGTCAAAGCTCGCGGATTTGAATAATGTATGTAGTCATCAGCAATTGTCATTATCGTTGAACTCTGAGAATCAGGCTTCAACACATTGTAGTTTCGTTTTTCAGAATCTAAGCCTACAGCTTTTAATTCTTTCTTTGCAGCATCATAATCACCCGCATTTAAAATAATATCAAGCCTTTTAACAACATCATCATTTTGCTTGCTTGTTTTATGGTTGTGCAATGGTGCAACAACGTGGGTTAAAGTATTTTCAAGCTCCTCGAAGTTGCGGACATAAAAAGGATTTTTAGCGTTGACAAATCGACCATTCAAACGACCTTTTTTTGACCATTCTGCATAAGTCATTCCATTCTTTGCGTCAGGCTTGCCAGCGGCATTACGTTTCTTTACCAGTGACAACATTTTTTCAGTTGAGCCATTATATTTTGCTGTTAAATCAATTTTTTCGTAATCAAACCTTTCATCATCATTACCAATAAAGTCTAAATCATATAATGCTTCAAACACCGTTACTTTTTCTTTTTCGCTAACAGTTGCAGGAACATCAGTGATCAACTTTTGGTCTTTTCTGCAACCAATAAACAATACTCTTTCACGGTTTTGCGGAACACCATAATTTGAAGCTAAAGCAACAAATGGCTGTTCAATATTGTACAAACGAATGTGTGACAAAATTTCTTGAAATTCTTTCTCCTTTTTAGCTTTTATAACAAACTCATTCAAACCATTCATACATTCATCAAATGAATAAGCAAAAATTTCAAGTGCCGAAATAATTTGGTTTATCTCTTTTGCAAAAGTTGCATTGGGCGTTAAGTTATTGAAAGCATTATGTATTTTTTCAATAATTGTTTCAGGTTCAATTGCAGTTAAGAAATCATCGAAATCGTTGGCAAAGAAGTCATTGTCCAAATCGGAAAATGATTTTTCATTTATTACTTTCTTTCTTATGTAAGCTAATTCCCTGCTACGTTTCAACAAATTAAAGCCGTGGCGAATTGTACTAATATTTTTATCTGTCTTGCTTGTTTTGTAGTCAACAATTTTAGGAGTCAGTAGTCTAAATTTATTTTCTACATTTTGGATATAACTATCTTTTAATTGTTCATACTCTTTGTCAGTAGCTTTTTCAAACTGCAAACGAAAGTTATAACAATCTAAAATAAATGGCTGTTCAGTTTCAACCTTTCTTAATTGAGAAATGAAAAAAGTGAGCTGATGAAATTCTTGCAAATCGACAATAGAACGAATTTCTTGCAAAATCATTTCTTTAATTTTGCCTTCTTCTTTTGTCAATATTCCTTTTACGTTTTCCATTACAAAATACTTAGGTCGCAACTGCCTAATTACTTTGAGATAGTGAGCAAACAAATCATCTTTTTTATCAAATTTTTTCCGCTTACCAGCCAAGCTAAAACTTTGGCAAGGAGGACCTCCACAAACAACATCAACTTCTTTGCCTTTCAATTTTCTAAGGAAGTTATCCAAAAAATCAGGTTCGGTTATATCCTGTTTTAAAAACTCTGCATCTAGTCTTAGCTGGTAATTATACCTTGCAAGGTGCGTTAACTCACAGTTCTCATTTATATCACTTGCTAATCGAAAATCATAAAATTTGTTCCCGTATTCAGCTTGCAAAAAACCTTCGCTAAAACCGCCAGCACCAGCAAACAAATCAACAAAAGTTACCTTCTGCTTTTTTTCATATTCAGAAGCATCTTCACAGACAATATTTACATCGGTGTTAACTTTCCTACTGTTGACAAGTGACAGTATTTTTTCTTTTACCTTCTTATCGGTAAAATGTGAATGTGGTGCAGTCTCAAAATGTTTTTCAACTTCTTGCTTTAAAAAACTTAAAAACTTGTTTATTGATATATAGCAACACTCTGTTTCCTTTACGGTTTGGGTTGTATGATCCCAATCCTCTTTCATTATCTTTTCACCAGTTGACACCTTTATTTGGACATCTTTTTGGCGTAAGACAAGGTGTATTGGAGACTTCTTGCTTTTATCAGCCTTATCTAAGTAAAATTTAACATTAACCATATAGCGGACATTATAGCGGACACGGACAAATTTACGGACACTTGCCGAATTTGCAACTATTTGACCGCATATTTTTTGCACCTCGACTGACCAAACAAACAGGGTTATGCGTACAACAGGGGTTTGTCAGAATACGAGCAGCAAGAAATAATCTTGACATTCTTAAAGAGGTTATACATAAAGTATTATTCTATACTTCAAACGGGATGGATTTGTGCAGAGGTTTTTGACCAACCTGCGTCCAATAGCCATTACAACTATTTCTAAGCTACCACATATACATAAATCTCCCCCCCCTTCAAAGTATAACATAGTTGAAATATAATTTATGTGTTTGTTTATTCAAATCGTACAATTTATGAAATAACCGAGTTGCTTTTTGCAAAAACGGCTATTTTTAAGTCAATCAACTATTTAAAACATCTAACTTGCGGTTATTTTAAGCTAATGCCTGTTCAATATCGGCAATAATATCTGAACTATGCTCCAAACCCACTGAAATACGAATCAGACCATCTGCAATGCCTACTGCGGCCCGTTCTTCGGGTTTGAGCTTGGAATGTGTGGTACTGGCTGGATGGGTAGCAATGGTACGCGTATCACCCAAGTTGGCAGTAAAAGAAATCATTTGCAAGGCATTCAGGAATGCCCTGCCTTTGTCTACACCACCTTTCACAATAAACGTTACCATGGGGCCAGCTAACCGCATCTGCTTCTGAGCCAAGGCATACTGCGGATGCGAAGGCAATCCTGGATAAATGACTTTCTCTACTTGCGGATGTTTTTCTAGCCACTGAGCCAGTTGCAGGGCCGTCTGGCAATGACGTTCCATGCGAACGGCCAGTGTTTCCAGGCTTTTGGAAAGTATCCAGGCGTTAAATGGTGACATGGACGGACCTGTGTGGCGGGCAAAGAACCGAATTTCTTTAATCAAGTCTTTGCTACCCAAAATCACACCTCCTAAGGCACGACCTTGTCCGTCTATAAATTTAGTAGCCGAATGTGTAACCAAATGGGCTCCCTGACGAAGCGGATTTTGCAGATAAGGCGTAGCAAAACAATTATCTACATTCAGAATCACCCCTTTCCGATTGGCCAGTTCTGCCAGCCAGTCCAGATCTATCAAGTCTAGGGCCGGATTCGAAGGCGTTTCAACGAAAATCATCCGTGTGTTAGGCTGTATCAGGCTTTCCCATTCTTCGGGTTTATCAATGTCTGCATAAGTATGCGTAATGCCCCAGCGTGGAAACAGTTGTGTCAGAATCTGATGTGTAGACCCAAACAAAGACCGGGAAGCTAACACGTGGTCGCCGGATTTCAGCAACGCAGCCATACTCGTAAACATGGCAGCCATTCCGGTAGCAGTAGCAATCCCATCTTCAGCTCCTTCCAGTACACACATTTTTTCAATAAATTCACTGGTGTTAGGATTGGAGAAACGGGTGTAGATATTTCCAGGAATTTCATCGGCAAACAAAGCTCTGGCTTGCTCAGCATCTTCAAAAGTAAAGCTGGAGGTCATAAACAATGGGGTCGAATGTTCCTGGTATGGAGTCTGTTCGGCACGTGTGCGTATGGCCTGTGTTTCAAAATGCTGGGAAGAATTTTTTTTCTTTTTTGACATGGAGATACAATCGGTGAAAGAGAATAGCCAAAGCCATTCGGGTAAAAGTTTAACGTTGCGGCTTTTAGTTTGCTATAGGGCTGTGGATACTAGTTCTTGATAGAAAAATCGTACGTAATGGTAGCTGTTTTTTCCAGAGTTTTAGCGACCGAGCAGTATTTTTGCATAGACAAGTCAACAGCCTTGCGGACTTTGTCTTCGTCTAGGTTGCCTTGTAACGTAAAATGCACGTGAATAGTCTGAAATAGAGAGGGTTCAACGTTTGGTTCCCGTTCACCATCTACCGTCACTTGAATGTCTGCCAATTCCTGCCGTTGCTTTTTTAGGATGCTTACAATGTCAATGGTGCTGCATCCACCAATGGCAGCCAGTAGCAATTGCATAGGCCGGAATCCCTTATTTTCACCCCCTACTGCTGGAGAACCATCTATTTGTAAGGTGGCATGATCTTCATTGGTGGCTTCCAGATGCACAGCCTTGTTCTTGCGTTGAAGTTGAATTCGCATAAAAAAAATCGGATTTTGTATGGAAACTTTTTTACGAGACTTTTCCTTTTTACATTTGAACCAGAGGCTCAGGAAATAAAATCCTAAAATTATAGGTTTTTCCTGACAAAAATAGTTTTTTTAAATTCTTTAACTCAACAAAAACCATGAAAGAAGTTACCGTTCAGGAATTAAAACAAATGCAAGATACACACGCAGACTTTCAGCTAGTGGATGTACGTGAACCTTATGAATTTGAAATTGCCAATCTGGGTGGAGAACTGATTCCACAAGGACAGGTTGAGCAAAATCTGGACAAAATTAGTACTGACAAAAAAGTAGTAGTTCATTGTCGCAGTGGTGCCCGCAGTGCCCGTATTGTACAACTACTCGAACAAAATGGATATACAGAGGTCTATAACTTGAAAGGTGGCATTACAGCTTGGTCTATTGAGATAGATCCTAGTGTACCCCGGTATTAAAAAGGGTTAGACTACACGGATATAAATCCTGCCACAGGTTAGAGTCAGCCATTTGGCAGGTATTTTGTATACACCTGTGCAGTTGTTCATTCTTTTCATTTAAACTGAATAATCCTGATGAAAAAGACGCTTTTATTCATTCCTCTTTTTCTTTTACTTTCGGTAGCTTCTTGGGCTCAGAAAGAAGCTGATGCCGTTGTAGGTGTATGGCTCAGTGGTTCGGGTAAAGGACATATCCAGATCTACAAACAAGGCTCGGAGTATTTTGGGAAACTGGTATGGCTCAAAGAACCCACAGAAGCCAACGGCAAACCCAAAGTAGACAAAAACAATCCGGATAAAACCAAACAGACCCGACCAATCCTGGGTCTGATAAACCTACGCAACTTTACCTACGATGGCGACAATGTATGGACAGATGGAGAAATCTATGATCCTGAAAAAGGTAAAGAATATAGCTGTAAAATGACACTCAAAGATGCCAACACATTGGAAGTTCGCGGCTACATTGGCATTTCACTGATCGGACGTACGGATGTCTGGAAAAGAGTGAAGTAAACCTTTGACGAAGAAACTTCGTAGGCTAACATTTGGCAAAGGTGTTGTGTGAGGCATCATTATACAACACCTTTGCTAGGGCTACTTATCTATGTTTTGGGTATCAATTTATATGCACAGCATAAAATTAGGCAACCTGAAGCTTGTATTTTTTAAATATATCTATAATCTGACAGCTTTATGGAGTGGGCGTTTAGTATTTTGTTAGGATTTGGGCTTAGTGCAGCTACAGGTTTTCGGATCTTTGTCCCATTCTTCTGTGTCAGTCTGGCCGCCTATAATCACTGGTTTGTCCTACCTGAAAATATAAGCTGGATGGCCTCTCTGCCTGCCCTAATTGCCTTTGGCACAGCCACTGCCGTTGAAATTGGTGCCTATTATATTCCATGGGTAGACAATCTGTTGGATACGATATCCACGCCTGCTGCAGCCATTGCTGGAGCTTTGATGATGGGTAGTTTTATGACAGATATTAACCCACTTGCCAAATGGATGCTGGCTATTATTGCAGGCGGAGGTACCGCAGGCGTGATTAGTGCAGGCACGGCTACGCTACGGGCAGCCTCATCTGCAATGACGGTTGGCACAGGAAACTCGGTTGTAGCTACTGGCGAAATGGCTGGTTCTACAGTTATGGCTTTTCTAGCCATTTTTATTCCTATTGTAGCAGCTATTCTGGTGGTTGTGTTGCTATTTCTTTCTGTACGATTTATTTACAGAAAACTCCGCCGCATCAGGCAATAGATGTAGTAGATGTTTTCTATACCCCTATTTCTATGCTTCTTTTCGATGAAATTTCTACCTTGTTTGGACTCACACATCCCTTAGGATTTACCGAACAGGAACTGACTCTGGCCGAAAACCATGTGCCTGTTTCTCTTCCCCAAATCTTACGAGATTACTATCAATCCTTGGGAAAATATCCTGAACTCAATCATTCCTTCAACCGATTATTGATACCAGAAGAATGGTATGTGACCCAAACAGGCTACTTGGTCTTTTTTGAAGAGAATCAAGGAGTGGTAATTTGGGGAATTAAACGGGAAGATGCACATATGTCCAATCCTCCTGTATACGGAAGTTACGACAATGGAACCTCTTGGCTTTTAGATGCTCCCAGCTGCTCTGATTTTCTGGTTTCAATGGCCTACTTGCAAGCAGTCATGGGAGGCTTGCCTTATTGTGCAAACACCAGTGAAATAGACGAAGAAGCCAGACAGCTACTCCAGCAAGAGTCCACTCAATGGCATGAAATTTCCGTCAAGAACAATTGGTACAACCTCATTTATACCAAAGATGGAACACAAGTCATATCCATCTTTACAGATTCATCGTGGAACTGGCAGGGAGTCTTTATAGCAACCTCTACAGAAGAAGCCTTTCAAAGGCTGCTAGACAAACTTCCGTTTGACTGGGACTACCGAAGTGACGAAGACGACTGAGCGTCCGTTAAACGACCTGTCAAGGCTTGAGCTACCAGCCAGCCGCTCGTCCAGGCATGTTGGAAGTTAAAGCCGCCAGTAATACCGTCTACATCCATAATTTCTCCAGCAAAAAACAGGTTGGACACCCGTCTGCTTTCCATCGTAGAAGGCTCAATTTCAGCTAATTTCACCCCTCCACAGGTGACAAATTCTTCTTTGAAGGTAGTTTTTCCATGTACGGCATACTCATCAGCAGCCAGTATTTTAATCAGTCGGTTTTGTTCTTTGGCTGGCAAATCGGCCCACCGTTGCGTATCAGAAATTCCAGCTTTGTCCACCAGAAACTCCCACAGGCGACGAGGTAGTTGAAAGGGATTGCTTGAAATGACTTTTCGGGCAGCCTCGTCCATGCGTATCTGTTGCATGTGTGTACGAACCTTTTCTTCGTGCATCTCCCCCATCCAGTTCACGATAGCCGTACAGGTATAGTGTGTATCGGCCAGCAGTCTGGCTCCCCAGGCCGACAACCGTAAAATAGCCGGGCCACTCATGCCCCAATGTGTCACAAGTAGCGGAGCAGTTTCGGCCAGTTTAGTTGAAGCTACTTTTACGGTGGCTTGTGGTACAGACACGCCCATGAGCTGGGTAATGGGATTTTTGGGCATATTGAATGTAAACAACGAAGGCACAGGGGTTTCAATGGTATGACCCAGATTTTCTATCCATGCAAATTGTTCTCGTTTAGGAAATCCGCCACAGGCCATGCACACATAAGTAGCCGTTCGTTTTTCGCCACTGGCAGAAATCAGCTCAAATTCTGCGTCTACTTTTTTGATTTCTTTCACATCCCACTGAATACACACCTGCACCTGATACTTCCGAGCTTCTTCCAGTAGGCAATCTATAATGGTTTGCGACGAATCTGTTACAGGAAACATCCGGTTGTCAGATTCGGTTTTCAGCCGAACACCTCTTTCTTCAAACCATTGAATGGTATCCGCCACAGAAAAATGAGCAAAAGCTTTTTTCAGGAAATTTTGTCCCCGTGGATATTTCTTAACTAGTTCACTGACAGACAAGCAATTGTGTGTTACATTGCATCGGCCACCACCAGAAACTTTTACTTTGGCTAGTAGTTTCGAGCTTTTTTCCAGAATGGTTACCTGTAGGTTTGGATATAGCCGAGCCGCATTAACCGCACAAAAGAAACCCGCAGCTCCAGCCCCAACAACCACTAGTACAGGCTTTTGATTGTGCAAATCAGACATATCCGTTTTTGACATAAGTACATTTCCATTGTGCCCGATTAGCTACCAGTCCAGCTTTTACAGGATTATTGCAAAAGATTACAAATGTATCAGATTTTTGATCGTGTCGGCGTATTTAGAACCAGTTTCGAGTTTAGATTGGCTTTTATCATCCAGATAGACGATGTATTTTCCGTTAAAATGTTTTTGTATCTCTTTGATCAGCTGCGAGTTAATAATAACTGAGCGACTGATTCGTAGAAAATAAGAAGGAAGTTTTTCTTCTAGGGTTGTCAGGGTATAGTCAGTCAGGTATTTTTTGTCGTTGGTAGTAATCAGAAAGGTATATTTATCTTCTGCCTCAAAGTGGCTCACTTCTTCCAGGCGAAGCAGGAGAATCCTGTCACCAGTTTTGACCGAGATTGACACCATTTCCTTTTGGGGACGAATCTGTTCCATCAGCTTCTGAAACTGCCGATTATCAAAGACTGGCTGGTTTTTTCGCAGTTTTTGAATGGTAATTTCCAGTCGTTCTTTTTCAATGGGTTTGAGCAGGTAGTCAATAGAGTTTTCTTCAAATGCTCGGATGGCGTAGGCATCATACGCCGTAGCAAAGACGATCATTGGCACATGGATGAGCTTGGCTAGCATCTCAAAGGCATTCATTCCTGGCATTTCAATATCGAGAAAAACCAGATCTGGCTTTTTTTCTTCGATAATCGTCAAGCCTTCAATGCCATTGTAGGCTTCGCCGATAATGGTAACCACATCCGGGTACTCAGCTAACAAACGTTTCAGACGGCTGATAGCCAGTTTTTCATCATCAATTAAAATGGTATTCATATGTACAGCTAAAAAGACTAAACATGTGACAAAAGCTCCGCCTACTCATACCTCTCCACTCAAAAGGTAGAACTCTGAGAAAATTCAGTATCTGACACCGAAGAAACCCATTGTTTAGGCATCGTGATTTTAATGGCTTTATTATCCTCATTATCAGAGGCTTTTCCATTCAGATAATTCCCTCGACCATTCAATATTTCCATTTTTGCTTCTTCGCCCATCAGCATTCGGAGTTTGTCTTGGGTGCTACGCAAGCCATAACCACTGGTAATCTGCGACGGAAATGGAGCACCATTGTCATAGATGAGAATGTTTATTTTTGTTTGGGCATCAAAAATTTTTATCCCTAGCTTACCATTTTCGGTACTTTTAGAGATGCCATGTTTGATGGCATTTTCTACCAGCGGCTGAATCAGAAACTGAGGCACGAGACATTCTTTCAGGTCGTCGTTTTCAAACCAGATCGTATACTCTAGTCTTTCATCAAACCGGACTTTTTCTACTTCCAGATAGGTTTTTACCATCTCTATTTCGTCAATCAGGCGGGTTAGATATTGGCTTTTGGCATTGGTACTATACCTGAAAAATTTGGCCAACAACAGCACCATCTGTTCGGCCTTATCGGGGTCTTCATGCACCAGACTGGCAATCGAATTCAGGGCATTGTACAAAAAATGCGGATTGATTTTAGCCTGTAAGGCTTCCAATTCTGCTTTGGTTTTGAGTTCTCTGAGTTCTAGTAATTGATATTCCTGTTCAGTGATTTTCTTGCTGATATTGTCGTCATAGTGTTGATACAAATAAACCAGTACTGCTGCCAGCACAATGTTAGTGGTAAATATAGATCCAATGAGATTAAAATACAAAATAGCCTTTACTGTAAATCCTTGCGTAAAAAAGAGACCATATATGATATGATTGGCCATATATACAACCAGTCCTAATACTACACACCGAACCCACACACGCCGTATCTTCTTGTCTACGAATACAAAAAGCCGGAGTACAAACACAGCCAGAGCAGCTTCCATTCCATTGCCGACAATCAGCCATATAAACCCCTCCTTCACATTGCTGTTCATCTCAGGGCCATCCATCAGGGTTGTAAAACCTCTGAAGGAAAAATAGGTTACTGCCCCAAAAGCCAGATCCAATAGCAAAACAAAAAAGAACTGAAAAGAAATAACCCGTATAAACTTAATAACAGACCAAAACATAGTTTCTGTATCTAAATAAAACGCCTCAGAAAATCATACTTACTAGAACTTACGCAACATACACAGGTTCACAGGGCTATACCCTGTGCTGATGGATGTCGCCCCTTCAGGGCTTGAAGTAGAGTCGTTTGCTAAGTCCTACTTACTCTACTTCTACCTGCTGAATCACGGAGCCGCTATGCAAACTCATATGGATAATCTGCGGGTTTCCGGATAGTTTCAGCACACTGCCTTTTTTCAGACACACCGAATGAATCACCTGACTGACAGCCATTTCTACCTCTGTTCCCCAGTCTATCAGTTCAATGGTAGCCTCATAACAATAGAACTGGCTGAGGTTGGCATGAGATCCACTGCCAATGGTCATCTCTACTGTATTGTCCAGACATTTGATAATGCCCGTAATCTCACTGCCTCCGCCAACAGTTAAAGATACATTCTGATCCCCATCTATCAATATCTTTTCCGACTGCCTGCCCGAAAATTCTAGGTTCTCATACTGCTACTGTGTTAAAAAGTTAAAGTTATATGTTCATTTTCATACGCACAAAAAACGCATGCAGTCTAATGTTCGGATTCATTTATCTCTCTGCTTAGAAAGTGTTTTAACTCACTATTTTGGGTGTCCTCTGGCTGCCCAAAAGTAGATTCGGCTTTAGCCGAATTTGGCAACAAAAATAGAGTCAGCCAGAAGCATTCGTTTCTTAATTCGGCTAAAGCCGAATCTACCTATCCCCTGTTCAAACAGCTTCTTAGCATTACTCCAATTCCTCACAACAGAATCCCATTTGTTGCAAGATACAGATTATTCTGGAGGCGGAAATACCTGTTGTTTCTACCCGCAATATCCGGTCACAATCAGCCAGATCTACGTAGCAGTCTGCCACTTCCTGCAATCCACTTACCTGCTTCATCACTTTCCAAGCAGATTGTTTGGTATGCAAGTTGGTTTTAAAAACAAGTATTTCCATCATCACAGTGTTCAGGTTTTATTATCCGCATTTTTGCATCAGTTGTGCCAAGTGTTCTTTTCCCCAGTCTGGAGCAATAGACGAAGCAGCTTTGAAGGCATCAAATTTGGTCTTAGCTTTTTGTAGCAATGGACAGGCCGCCTTTACACCACCGCCAAAAGCTTCTGGGGTATAATACAAGCTGTTGCCACGTAGGTAATCTATCCGTGGATTTTCAGGATTCAATTTTTCAGCTTTTTGTAGATTTGCTTGAAATAAAGCTCCTTGCTTCTGCCAACGATTTTGGCCGTCTACTGCCATGTTTGCTTGGGCTACAAAAGCCCGCATCACAAACAGTTCATCGTTTTCAGCCGTGATACCTTCCAGCAGTTTTTCTGCTTTGGCTACATACTGATCCCGTTTATCGGAATCCTTTTCCATAAATGATAGATTGGCGTAACACAGAGCCGCATAATAGGCAGGCAACCATTCTGTAGGGTTTGCGTTACCGATCATCTCAAACCGATTGGCCACCTGTTGTATGTCTGTCAGTGTTTTGGCATTATGCATCTGGGTAAGTGTTCCTTCCATAGCCTGGATGTATTTGGCATCTGGCGTGGCTAGTGTAGCAACGATTACTGTCAGAAAAAAAGCAAAAGAAAAAAGAAGGGTTTTCATATCAAATAAAGGGTTAAAGGGTTAAAAAAATTAAAAGGTATGACTTTCGTTTGGTACGTATTATCAAGAAAATAATCTATTCAAATAAAAGTCCTAAAAGGGTTTAGGTAAGACATCCAAGCATAGGGTTAACACTAGAAATTGACACCTCTTACGATCAGTTTTACTATCTATTTGGCTTGTTTTTTCTTCTGGTCAAAACTCATGTGTACACCCAGAAATATTGTCCGGAATGCAGGAGCATTGGTGGCAATGCGTTGCTTGCCATCGGCTGAGTATCGGTAACCGAATACATTCTGTGTACCCAGCAGATTGCCTACTTCACAATACACCACTGTAAAATTGCCTTTGATACTGGTTAGGTAATTAAAACTCATGCTTACGTTGTGGTAGGCAGGTGTTTTGGCAGCCAGAAATTCGGCATCATTCGGATTGTAATAAGGTCGGCCACTGCTGTAGGTGTAGGTGGCATTGACCTGTGTATTGATTTTGGAAAAATATTTTTTCACCAACACATTCAGGTTATGGGTAGAAGCAAAGGTAGGCATCGCCTCTGCCAGGTAGTTGGCAAACAACCGTTTGGTATCCAGATAGGAATAGGAAATCCAGTATTCCGCATTTTTCAGCGACTTCTTGTCCCGGAAAAACACATCCAGTCCCTGTGCATAGCCATGACCCGAGTTATTGGTAGTGCCGTATGGAAACCGAAAGGCATTGGCATCAAACGGTTCATTGACAAACTCACGAACCAGGCTGGCGTAATCTTTGCGATAGGCCTCTACCCGAAACGTCCGATCGTTCTTAATAACCTGATAGTTGAGAATATAATGTGTTGCTTTCTCAAAATCCAAGTCTTTGTGGATATATAAGTATTGCTCATTGGGATTCTGATAAAACTGTCCGTAGGCTAGTGACATCTGACTATAACTACCTGTCTTATAGGCCAGAGACACCCGTGGAGCTACATTCCAACGACCCAGCACACTTGTATATTCCTGACGCACACCCACACGGGTAATCAGCTTGGGCAGCAGGTGTATTTCGGATTCGGCAAAACTAGACCAGTAGGTATCATGCAGCATGTTTTTAAACTGCTGAAATTCATTCTCATACATATATGTATGCAATTCTGAACCAACCAGCAGATTTACCTTATCGGTCAGGTCACGGCTTACCACCACACGACCTTGCGTACGGGTATCGCTACGTCCAGCATCCGCCGTTTCCAACTTCAGATCATCGGTATTGAAGCTCTGGGAAAAGCCTGCATACAGCTTGTATTTTCCAAATGTATCTGTATAAGACGCATTGGAGTAGAAGTTGTAGTTTTTCACGCCAAAGGTAGTTTTACCAGTTTCAGTTGTGACATCTGGAGAGGTTATTCCTAATCGGCTACCTGCAAAGTTGGCATACACTTTTATCATTCCGTCTTTAGACGTTTTGTGCCGAACATTCAAAGCCTGAGAAAAACCTCTTGGGGCAATGTCCCAAGTGAGATTCTGTTTGTTAATATGATTCAACACTGGCCCCACATTGAAATAAGACGCATTAAAATCTACCGACGTTTTTTCCCAGCGGTGCGTATAGCCGCCATACACACTGGCAAAATTGATTCCGGCATTGAACTGAGATTTTTCGGGTAAATCATTGCTATTCAGTACCAGTACTGACGACAAAGCCTGTCCATACTGTGCCGAATACCCGCCTGTACTGAAAGAGGTTCCTTTAAACTGAAAAGGTGAAAACCGACCCCGCTGGGCTACATTGGGAACACTACTGAAAAACGGATTCTGTACAATCATTCCGTCAATTACAGCTTTGGTTTCAGCTCCAGAGCCACCTCGTACAAACAATCCTTCCTGTTCTCCTACCTGCGAAGCACCTGGCAAGGTTTGCAAGGCACGAAATACATCAGCTCCGGCTCCGGCGGTCGTCACAATATCCAACGGCTTTAGGATGGTGGTGCGTTTTTCGTCACTGGCTTCGAACGTTCCTGCCGTAATCACGACTTCGTTCAGTACGTTATCCGAAGATTCTTTGAGTGTCAATACGCCTACTCCATTCGAAAGGGCATTCAGGTTAAGTTTCTTTTCGAAAGTGTCGTAACCGATAAAACTGATAACCAACGTAGCCGTATCTTTTTCGGTAGTGGTAAAGCTAAATTTGCCTTCACCGTCTGTAGATGTTCCATCATAAGTACCTTTGACATAGACACTAGCACCCGGTATAGGTTCTTTCTTGGCATCTACCACTTTACCAGACAACACAGTCTGGGCAGAGGCGGTGAAAAGAATTCCGAACAGGGCAAATAAAGTGGTAATGATTCGCATGGTTTTGTGTAGATTAGAAGTACTGACACAAAGAAAGGCTGAAAGCGGCTGCTAGGCTATTCCTTTCCGACAAACCACGAAAACCAGAGAGTGAAAATGGGAAAACGGGGAGTGAAAAAATACGTCACCTGTATGTAGTGCATAAATCTGTAGATATGCATATCTACACACCATAAAAAAAGCCGTCAGCAAAAACTGACGGCTCGTATATCGGTTTGGAATGGACTAGCTCACGTCTAGGCTATCTTCCTTTAGCTCTTGGTTACGTAGCTTAACAGGTTTTGTTTTCTTACGCAGCCGCATGTTAACAATCTCAATGATTACCGCAAATGCCATAGCAAAATAGACATATCCCTTATCCACATGTACACCAAAGGCTTCTGTAGCCAATAAAAATCCAATCATAATCAGAAAAGATAAGGCAAGAATCTTAAATGTTGGATGCTTGTTGATAAAGTCGTTGACATACTGGGCAAATAACAACATAATAATAGAAGACAATACCACGGATACAATCATAATAGGAACTTCTTTTACTAATCCAATGGCTGTTAGGATAGAGTCGAAAGAAAAAACGATGTTAATGATGGTGATCTGTAGAATTACCCAAGCCAAGGCATTTGCATCTTGATTGGATTGATTTACATGGGCACTTTCATCTTCACCTTCCAGTTTACCATGAATCTCAGACACACTCTTGGCAATCAAAAACAAACCTCCTACCAACAGAATTACGTCTTTTCCAGTAAAGGATTTGCTAAAAATAGTAAACCAAGGATCTTGAAGTCCAATAACCCATGAAATTCCAAATAACAACAGAACCCGTATACCTAAAGCCAGCATTAACCCAATCAATCGGGCTCTAGGCTGCTTTTTTTCAGGAAGTTTACTGGAAACAATGGAAACAAAAATAATGTTGTCAATCCCTAATACAATTTCGAGTAGTGTTAAGGTCAGAAGGCTGATTAATCCTTGCGTAGAAAATAATACTTGCATAGATATGTGTATATATGTGTGTGTATGTTTTTTCGATTTTGATGCTTTTACAGGCGAAAGGTAACCTATTGGCAAAAAAATACATAGTTGTTCTGAAAAATAATTTCTTTCCCTATCAAATCCGCCTCATCTTTCTTATACCTATCTTTGTGCCATGCTACACGTTGACCAACTTCCGGCTATTACTGGCGGCAAACTGCTTTCGATAGAATATACCCATTCTATGCCCATCGAACACCTGCTGATTGACAGCCGCAAACTCACAGTTCCGGCTACGTCTCTCTTTTTTGCCATCCGTGGCGAACGACACGATGGACACCAGTTTCTGCACGACTTGCATGCCAAAGGAATCCGCCAGTTTGTTGTACAAGAAAGTCATCCATTGGTACAAGCCGGCTTGAACTTACCAGATAGCTTTATACTGGCTGTACCTGACAGTGTCCAGGCATTACAAGCAGTCGCGGCCTGGCACCGCAAGCAGTTTCAGATTCCAGTCATAGGCATTACGGGCAGTAATGGCAAAACGATTGTCAAGGAATGGCTGTCTACGTTGCTTAGTCATTGGTATCAAGTAGTCAAAAGTCCCCGAAGCTATAATTCACAAGTAGGCGTACCGTTGTCTGTCTGGCAAATAAATGCTTCACATACCATTGGTGTTTTTGAGGCTGGCATCTCCAAACCTGATGAAATGACTCACCTGAAAAAAGTCATACAACCCACCATTGGCATTTTTACCAACATCGGAACCGCTCACGACGAAGGATTCGCCAGCCGCCAGCAAAAAATTGCCGAAAAAGCAAAACTGTTTGAACACTGTGAAGCAGTGGTCTATTGTGCAGACCATGCAGATATCCATGCTTATCTGACAGAGCATCTGTCGCCAAAGGTACAGTTGTTGGGATGGACGGAGAACGCCAACGGCCTCCCCCTAACCCCCTCCTGGGGAGGGGGAACTTTATCACAGACTGCCGAACTATCGTTTAGGTCACATTCTAAAGCGTATACACAGGAAATTTTTAAGGCTGATGTAATTCTTTATCCTATATTAAAAGAATTTGCACAAGCACACCGCAGTAGTAGACCCACACAAGCAGAGTCTGTTTTGTGGGAAGCTCTCAGAGGCAAAAAACTGCAAGGCCATAAATTCAGAAGACAGCATATTCTAGGAGTATACATAGCTGATTTTATCTGCTTGGAAAAAAGACTCATTATTGAGATAGATGGCTTAATACATCAATTACCTGAGAATAAAGCTTCTGATGAAGAACGTACAACATGGCTCTCTTCCAAAGGATTTAAGGTTATTCGCTTTGCCAATGAAGAAGTACTAGCTGATTTTGAAAATACAATAACCAAAATCACAACTACGCTACAATCGGCAAACAAAATAATTCACAAACCAAACCCTCTCCATTTAAGCAACGCCACAAACGAAAGTTCCACAGCCCATTATAAAGTTCCCCCTCCCAAAGAGGGAGCTAGGGGGAGGCTTTTCTCCCCCTCCTCAGGAGGGGGCGGGGGGGAGGCTGCTAGTCATTGTATCGTACTCCTCCAATACCTAGGCATTCCATGGGCTGAAATCCAACAACAGCTACCCCTACTCCAACCCGTTTCGATGCGACTGGAGTTAAAACAAGGCATACGAGGCTGTTATGTGATTGATGATACCTATAATAATGACCTGGCCGGATTACAAATTGCGTTGGATTTTCTGAATAACCAGCAACAACGATCTAAAAAAACCATCATATTATCCGATGTATTGGAATCTGGCGAAGTCGAACGATCTTTGTATACTAAGATTTCCGACATACTTCAGACCAAAAACGTCAGCCGACTGATTGGCATTGGAGAAGTCATTTCTCGCAATGTGGATCTTTTTACTATTCCTGTTCAGGTTTTTCCAACTACAGAGGCATTTCTTAAAAAAAGTAGTCAACTGTTTTCCAATGAGTTAATACTAGTAAAAGGAGCCCGAACGTTTCGGTTTGAACGTATTGTACAGCAATTGCAGCAAAAAACACATGGTACCGTTCTAGAAATTAATCTGGATGCTATTGTACACAACCTCAACTATTTCCGCAGCAAACTTAAACCCCAAACCCGGCTGATGGCTATGGTCAAGGCGTTTGCGTATGGAAGTGGCTCTGCCGAGATTGCCAGCACCCTGCAATTCCACCGAGTAGACTACCTAGCCGTAGCCTATGCTGATGAAGGTGTAACCCTGCGTGAAAATGGTATTACACTGCCTATTATGGTCATGAATCCTTCCACAGATACATTTCAGCAACTCATTGACTACCAACTAGAGCCTGAAGTATATAGCCCACGAATGCTACATGAACTACTGGATTTTCTGGAAGAAAACGACCATACCATCTGTATACACCTGAAGCTAGAAACAGGTATGCACCGACTGGGTTTTGAACCAGAAGAGATTACGGATCTGATTCAGCTTATTCAACAAAATCCCCGCATACAGGTAGCTGCTATTTTCAGTCACCTGGCCGCCTCAGACGACTGGGAACATCAGGCATACACACGTCAGCAGATTGAGACTTTTGAACAGTTATCGGCTTCTATTCAACAAGGCATTGGCTATCAACCCCTTCGACACATTGTCAATTCTGCGGGCATTTCGCATTATCCTGAAGCTCAATTTGACATGGTTCGGCTCGGTGTAGGACTATACGGGGTGGGAGCCAATGATGCAGAGCAAGATCAACTTCGAACGGTAGGTACGCTGAAAACCACTATCTCACAGATTAAACACGTCAAAGCCCATGAAACCGTTGGCTATGGCAGACGTGGTAAACTACTCAGAGACAGCACTATTGCCACCATTGCCATTGGCTATGCCGATGGATTTAGCCGCCGGTTCAGTATAGGTACAGGCAAAGTCTGGATCAATGGGCAACTGGCCCCAGTGGTGGGTAGTGTGTGTATGGACATGACGATGGTAGATATCACAGACATAACAGCCAGCGAAGGAGATGAAGTCATTATCTTTGGCGAAGACCTGCCTGTCAGGCAATTGGCCCACTGGGAAGGAACTATTCCCTATGAAATCATGACCAGTATCAGTGAACGAGTCAAACGGGTGTTTTTTACTGAATAAACATAACAAATCCTTAACACAAAAAAATTTCAATCTAAATATTTTATTCAGTATCTTTATTACGAAGTAAAATTATAAACTAAATATTTACTCTCTTTATGCAATAAAACTGATATACATCCATTTGATATACAAAGCGGCTATGAACTTTATGTATTCTACACATGTATAATCCAATCCGTAAAAACAGAAATATTGGAACTTTTAAACAAGGATATAAGAAGTCTAACAAACACGTCATTCCTTCATCCTGTTACCCGCTAAAGTCTTTTTATGAACGGCTAGAAAGCTATACAAAAGTTGAAAGGGTCATACAAGGAATCCCATTCCGGTTTATTATCGAAACTACTCGAACCGAAAGCTACCATGCCTGTACCCTAGATGATTTAGTATATATGCTAGGGCTAGTAATACAAGTTGCACCTCACAGTCACTTTAAAAAGCTGAATACCATTATTTTAAGACAACCCAAACGCAAAGAAGAGGTTCTTTCACCTGTTTGGGGAAGATTGATTTACAGCTATGAATTTGAAAATGACTATGGCCCAGCTATTATTCTGGAAGCTGTGAACTATTCCCGATCATTGTTTTGGCCCAGAAATTTATGTGTACAGGATCAATTAGAACTGCAACGTATAATCGGTCAATCAAAAACTACATAAAAGCTCAATCAAATAGTACATAAGATTTAAGGTTTAGACGTGTCTAAATTATCTTACAAATTGTATTATTCCTAGAATACACCCCTAAATATATGCAT
>JACCDR010819282.1_pt1 | contig 20668 bp, 20 predicted proteins | sample 7446431 | NCBI WGS metagenome assembly JACCDR01 (sample SAMN15323443, study PRJNA562643) | freshwater metagenome | isolation source: river surface water | place: USA:Blue River Watershed | collected 2017-08-17 | reverse complement strand
TCATGGCGGTGCCCGCCGGGAACGCGACCGCTGCGGCCGGCGCCCTGGATGGTGTGGCCGGGCTCGCCGGGCACGCCGGGAACGCCGCCGCGGCGGCGGCAGCGAACGACGCGGCCGTCAGCGTGGTGGCCCTCGCCGAGGTGGCCACCGCTGCCGGTAGCGCCGGCGACGCCACGACCGACACCGGCGGGGAACCGCCGGTCACCCAGTCACTGTTCACCGACCAGACACCGTCGAGCACCAACAACGACGACGGGGCGCCGGGCATCGTCGTCGCCACAAGCATGGTGTTCGGCGTGGCCGGTGAGATCACCCATGTCCGGTTCTATGCCACCACCACCGTCTCCGGCGCCTATACCGCGAACATCTGGCAGGTCACCGCCGCCGACCCGGCGGGTGCCGGAACGCTGCTCGCGAGCACGGTGATGGGTGACTCGCCCACCCCGGGCGGGTGGAACACGATCGAGTTGGACACCCCGGTCGAGGTCACCCCCGACACGGTGCTGTACCGCGTCGGCGTGCACAACTCGGCCGGCAGGTACGTCGCGACCGGTTCGTTCGCGCCGTTCATCAACGGCGCCGGTGGTGTCACCAGCGGCGATATCTGGGCGCCGCACACCGGAGACAACCCGACCGGGCTGGGTGACTGCGCGCAGGGCACGTTCGCGATTTCGGCGACGTCCACCGTCTACCCGACGCAGACGTTCAACGCGGGCTGCTACTTCGTCGACGTCGTCTACGCGCCGGCTGTCGTCGCTGAGACGGTCGCCCCCGCCGAGGTGGCGTCCGGAACCGGCAGCGCGTACGACGCGAGCACCGCCGTCGTCGCCCAGGCGGAGGCCGCCACCGCGGGTGGGGTCGCCTATCAGCCGGCCGTGCAGGCGTCCGGGACCACCACCGCAGCGGCGGAAGCCGCCACAGCGGGCGCGGTCGCCGGTGACCCGGCCGTCGCGGTTGTCGCGGTGGCGCAGGTCGCGACCGCAGCTGGTGCCGCGTTCGACGCCGACGTCGACTCGGGAACCGGCCCGGTCACGGTGTCGCTGCACACCAGTCAGACACCGGAAAGCGGCAACAACTCGGACGGCTCCCCCGGGATCATCACCGCGGTGACGTTCGTCGCCGCGGTCGACGGCATCGTCCACGACATTCGCTGGTTCGCGACTACCACCGTGTCGGGCACGTACACCGGTGCGCTGCACCAGGTCACCGTCGAAGACGACCCGGGACCGGGTGCCGGAACCCTGCTGGAGAGCGGGGTGTTCTCCGGCAGCCCCACCGGCGGGGCGTGGAACGCGATCCCGTTGGACAACCCGGTGCCGGTGACCGCCGGCACCATGTACCGGGCGGCGGTGCATTCCAGCGCCGGCCGGTACGTGGTCACCCCCGCGTTCTTCTCCGGGATCATTCCGCTGGTCAACGGGGACCTGACCGCGCCTGGTGATGGTGAAGCAGCCTTCTCCGGGGCGCTACGCCAGGGAACGTTCGAGATCACCACCACGGCGACGGCGTACCCGAACAACTACTCGAACGGTTCCAACTACTTCATCGACGTCGCGTTCGAAGAGGTCGCGGTCACCGATGTGGTCGCCTTGGCCGAGGTCGCCGCGGCCGGGGCCACAGCACCGGACCCGGTCGCCGCGGTCGCCGCCACGGCGGAACACGCCGCAGCGGCGGCGACCGCGAACCAGCCGGTTTTCGGTCCGTCGACGATCGCCCTGGCCGAGGCCGCCACCGCAGGTGCGGCTGCCCTGTTCGATGCGGGCACGTCGATTTCGGTGACGCTGGTCGGTGACGCGCCGGTCGACGCCGCCGGCACCGCCCACGACCCGACGGTCGCCGTGGTCGCCCTCCCCGAGGCCGCGACCGCCGGCGCGGTCGCGAACCAGCCGACCGTGCAGACGGTCGGCGCGTCCACCACCGCCCCGGCCGGGGCGGCAACCGCCGGTGCGGTCGCCGCCGACCCGGTGGTGTCGGTGGTCGCGTTCGCTGAAGTGGCATCCGCTGCGGGGACAGCACTGTTCGACCCGGGCACCACCGTGTCGGTGACGCTGATCGGTGACGCGCCGGTCGACGCCGCCGGCACCGCCCACGACCCGACGGTCGCCGTTGTCGCCCTCCCCGAGGTCGCGACCGCCGGCGCGGTCGCGAACCAGCCGGCCGTGCAGACGACCGGTTCCACCACCGCCCAGGCCGAACACGCCACAGCGGCGGCCGGCGCCTACGACGCCGCCGCTGCGGTGGTGGCGTACGCGCAGGTCGCTACGGCAGGCGCGGACGCGTTCGGCCCGGAACCGTCCGTGGTGGTGCTCGCCGAACAGGCCACCGCCCTGGCGGAGGCGCTGCTGCCGCTCATCCCGGGCGGCACGGTGGTCGCCTACGCGGAATGCGCTGCCGCGTTCGGTGAGGTGTTCGACCCGGCAACCGCCGCGGTGGTGCTCGCCGAACTCGCCGCGAGTGGGGCGGTCGCCTTCTCGGCGACGGTGTCCACCGACGGGCTGCCCCCGGTGATCGTCGCCTGGTTGTCGACGGTCACCGAAACCACCATGGCCGGTCAGGTGAGGAGGACGGTGTGACAGGTATCGCCGACGTCGGTGACGCCATCGAGCTGACGTTCTCCACCCGGCCCGGCGCGACGGTGACGGTCACCCTGCTCGACCCGGACCAGGTTGAGCAGGTCACCGCCGTGCCGGTGCCGGAAAACCCGGGCAGCTCCGGGAAGTTCCCCTACACGTTCGTCGTGGCCTCGGCCGGGATCTGGACGGCCCGGTTCACCGCTGCGGGTAACACGGCCGCGGTGGAGTCGTACTACGTGCGGGCCACCGCACTGACCGGGCCGCCGCCGCTGGCCGTCGTCGGTGACGTCGCCGCCCAGTACGGCTCGCTCACCGCCACCCAGGAAACCCTCGTCGGGTGGCTGCTCCGCGCCGCATCGAACATGGTCCGCGCCCGGAACCCGCTGATCGACCAGCAGATCGCCGAGGGGAAGGTGTCCCGGGACCTGGCCGCCCTGGCGATCACCCACATGATCCTGCGGGTGCTGCGCAACCCGGAAGGGCTGCGGTCGGAGACGGTCGGCCCGTTCTCCCGCGCCTACGACACGAGCGTCGCCGCGGGACTGCTGGTGATCACCCCCGACGACCTGGACCTGCTGAAACCCACCGGCGAAGCGGGGAAGGTCACGGTCGGCCAGTTCCGGCCCACCGCGTCGCTGGCGATCGCCCCGATCAGCCGCCGCGGCGGCTGGCCGGACGGCTGGTGGTAACCCGGTGATCGGCGGCGAAGACATCATCGTGGTCCGGCCGGCGCCGCTCGACAAGTTCGGGGATCCGATACCCGGCGGTGAGCCGGTCGAGACCACGTCGTCCGGGTGGCTGTTCGCGCCGGGCGGCTCCACCGAACTGGTCGACGGGCAGAACTCCGTCGACTGGGATGTGCAGCTGTACCGCACCGGCCCGGCCGGCGCGGAGGACATCCGCCCCCAGGACCAGATCCGGGTACGTGACGAGCTGTTCGAGGTCGTCGGCCGGCCGGCGGTGTGGCGCCTCGGCACCGTCATCAACCTGCGCCGGTTCACCGGCTGAACGCCCGGGGGTGCCGTGACCATCAAACGTGTCTACACCAGCAAGAACATCATCATGTTCTACAAGGGGTCGTTGAAGGACTTCGCTGAGGTGGCCATGTCCCCGCGGGTCCTGGCGATCTGCCTGGAAGTCGCCACGGAAGAGGCCCTGCCGTACGCGATCCAGTTCTCCCCCCGCGATGAGGGCGACTACATCCGGTCGTGGCAGGTACGGCCGTGCAACGTGGTGCTCCGCGGGATGCGCCGCTTCGGTGCCCGGCTCATCAACACCGCGCCGCACGCGGCGCTCGTCGAGTTCGGTGGGCGTAAGGGCGGCGGCAGCTTCAAGGGCCGGTACCGGCCGGCGCAGCACATCCTGCTGAAAGTCCGGGACCGGATCACCGGTGCTGACGGGCTACCTGACGCGGACCTGGCCGGCTGAACAGGTCCGGGCATGACGAAGGCCGCCGGTCTCCAGTCGGCGGCCCTCGTCTGACATCTGACCTTGTATCCAACCACGGCCCGTCCATCTAATGATCGAGCCGCGCCGATCTTAACCCGGTGATCTGATTCGGGAAAGGCCCCCGCGGTCCGGCGCCGGAAACGACGATGGCCACCGGCGCCAACCGGTGGCCATCGCAGAGTTCGTCGGCGCTAGGAATCGCCGACCCCTCTTCCCGTGTGCCAGGTCAAGTGAACAACAACAGGAGTACCGCCGAGGGTAGCAGGGGGTGGCGTGGTGACGGCACCGCTGATTTCCCGGCGGTTCCCCGACGTGGTGCGGCTGCTGGTCGGTGAGCTCGAGGTGTGGGTCGACGGGGATGCGACCCGGACCGGCCCGGAAACCCCTGACGATCTGCAACTGAAGTTGCCGTTCATCCGCGTGCAGCGGCCGGGCGGTGGCCGGGACCGGATCAACGACTATCCGGCGGTGGCGGTGGACGTGTTCGCCAACTCCTACTCGGTGGCCGAGGCCCTGGCCGAGGACGTCGACCAGTGGCTGTGCGGGCCGCCGCCGCCGATCGCGTTCCTGGACCGGGTGGTGCACGACGTCGCGCCGCGGCAGTTGCCGTGGGGCGATGAGCGGATCTTCCGGTTTCAGGCGCAGTACACGGTGGTGACGCGGCGCGTGCCGCGCACCTGAGTTTCTTTCTCCTTTTCTCGGCTCGCCGTCTGGTGACGGTGGGCTGCTTTTCCGCGCCCAAACGCGCCCTTTTTGTGCGGGTTTGCTAGCCGACCTTGCCTCCGCGCACCCGTCTCGCGCGGCGCCGCTCCACCTCCGAGCCCCCGCACTTCGCCCCGCACGTCGGGGCTGCCCTGCCCTGACCTTGAAGGGGGTCACAGTGCCGTACAGCACCCTCAAAGACAAGAAAACGGAACTCATCCGCAAGGCGCGAGATGGGTCCTGCTTCATCGCGCCGTACTCCGCCACCGGCATCACCACGCTGACCAGCGCCGGAACCAACGAAGTCCAAACCATCACGATCACCGGCACACCGACCGGCGGATCGTTCACGCTCACTTTCACGGGCCAAACCACGGCCGGCATCGCCTACAACGCAAACGCCGCCGCGGTGCTCTCCGCGCTCGAGGCACTGAGCAACATCGCCCCCGGCGACGTGACAGTCGGCGGTGGCCCCGGCCCCGGGACCCCGTACACGGTCACGTTCTCCGGCGGCTCGTACGGCTCCACCGACGTGGCGGTGATGACCGCCTCCGGTGCGTCGCTGACCGGCGGCAGCTCCCCGAACGTGGCCGTCACCACGACCACGCCGGGCGTCAACCTGGACCTGGCCACCCTGCCGACCGGCTGGGAAGACCTCGGCTGGATCACCTCCGACGGTGTGACCTACGGCCGCACCACCGAGGTTTCCGACGTCACCTCGTTCGGTTCCGTCCAGCCGACCCGATCCGACGTCACCCAGGACACGATCACCATGCAGGTGGTCGCGCAGCAGACGTCGCTGCTGACGTTGGGCCTGTACACCGGCGCGGACACGAGCGCGTTGACGGCGACCGCGGCGACCGGTGAGTTCTCGATCGCGAAGCCGTCCATTCCCGGGTTCCGCTACTACAGGGTGTTGGGGTTGTTTGTTGACCGTGACGACGCCGGCCGGGAGATTTACATGGCCCGGTACATGCCTCGTGCGCGCATCACCGAGTGGGGTGAGCAGCAGATGTCCGACGGTGACGACCCGATCACCTACCCGATGACTTTCACCGGCTACGAGGACTCGGCGGTGGGATATTCGCACCGGTGGATCTTCGCTGGCGCCGGCTGGAAGTCGCTTCTGTCCGCTATGGACATTACGTCTGCCTGACCTCGGTCACTCCCGTTCCGGCACGCAGAAAGAGGCACGCGATGGCCAAGAGCAAGGTCCGCACCTTCATCAAACGGATCAACGGCGAGGACGTCACCCAGTCCGCGTACAGCGAAGCCGACGTCGTCCAGTTCACCTACGACGGGTGGCGTGACATCACCCGCGACCTCGAGACCGCCGCCGCGGCAGCAGCCGAGGAAACACCGGCGGCGAAGAAGACCACCAGCAAATCCGCCGGGTAAAACTCCCGCTTCCCACAACCCCCGCAGACCGGGCCCCGCACAACCGTGCCGGGGCTCTTTTCGTCTGCGCGCAACACCGGGCCGGCGCTTACGGGTGGGAGCGCCGGCCCGGCCCCACCCGCCACCACCCGAACCACCCAACGAACGGATCCACCTATGAGCACAGAACCGACGGGAGCCCCCGCGCAGTACGGCATGTTCCCGCAACCAAAACTGCGGATCAGCGCGGTGTACGCGTCCGGTGACGAGTCGGCGGACGGTGTCGCGTTGCCGCCGGGGATGCCCGAGAGCATCGAGATTGAACTCAACGAGGTGCCCGCCGGGAACCTCGACGAGTTCGTGCAGCGGCTGGTCCTGTCACTGTTCCGCAACGCGCCCGACGGCACCTCGGTCTCGGTGTCGTTCCCGCCGACCAGCGTCGAACAGGCGAAACGGCTGGCCGATCAGATCCAGGACAGGTCCGCAACGGTGACGGGGGGCCCGCAGTGAGCACCGACGACGTGCAGCCCCCGGCTGCCGAACCGAAGTTGGGCATCGACCTGGACGCCCTCGAACGCGAAGGGGAACTGCCGGGTCCGTTCACGTTCCGGCACGACGGGAAGACATTCACGATGCTCGACCCGCAGGAAATCGACTGGCAGGATCTGCTGTCCGGCCTGCGCAACCCGGCCCTGTTCATCAAATACGCCATGGCACCCGAAGACCAGAAGAAATTCTTCGGCACCCGGGTGGCGGCGTGGAAGATGAACAAACTGATGCAGTCCTATCAGGAGCATTTCAACCTTCCTGACCTGGGAAATGTGAGCGCCTTGCGCGGCTGATCCGGCAGTACGGCAAGGCGATCGAATACGACCTTTGGGAACGCGGCGACGACCTGGCCCGGCTGTGGAAGACCCGCCGGTGGCGCAAGCTGCTGAACATCCTCGAGAACCTGCCCCGCACGAGTGCGTACGCGCAGGCCCTCGCCACGGATGAGCAGCTCGCCGAGCTGATCTATGAGCTTCCCGAGGACGACCGGACATCCGCGGCGCAGTGGCGCCGCTTCCACCGTGACTACTCCCCTGAGGTGGAGATGTTGTCGGCGGTGTTCGACCGGATCGGTGAGCTGATCCGGGTGACCGCCGCATCGCGGGGCGCCGCCGGCCGGCCACCACCGTCGGCGCCGCGGCCGGTGACCGCGGTGGAGCGGGTCCGGGCGCGGATGCGCGCGCAGAAACACCGGGAATTGTCGGCACGAATCCTTCCGAATATTAAAAAGCAATAAGTTGATATAGCCGCGCCGTAACGGGGCTTCATTGCCCCCCTCGTCCTATGTCGGACAGAGAGGGGGGCAGAGCGCGTGACCGTCTATAATGCCGGAAACGCATATTGACCTCCAGATTTTGCCGTCTTTCCGTGGCATCGAAAAAGCGATGCAGCGGGAGACTCGAAAACTGGCGGCGGAGATCGACCGGTCGATTGCGAAGGGCGCCACCGACGGGCTGATCCAGGCGTTCCGCAGCATCGACACCAGCAAGATCGCGGACCGGGCGCGGGACGCCGGCGACAAGTGGGCGTCGGCGTTCGAGACGCAGATTCAGCGCCGGCTGAAAGACACCTCGGACAACCTGACCGAGATTGAGCCGCGGGCCAACCTGTCGAAGTTCGACCGGGCGCTGGTGCGCGCGCAGCAGCAGCTGCGGCAGTTGTCGGAGACCAACGTCGACTTCGGTGACGACGCGTCGGTGCGGCAGCTGCTCGGCAACCTCGACAAGCTCGGCACGCAGCTGGGCCGGCTCGGTGCTCAGGCCCGGTTCGTCGACCAGGAGATGCGGTTGTCCCGGGCGGCCCGGGACGTGGAGAGCCTGTCGGAGGCGGTACGCGACGCGGCGAACCGGGGCAAGCTCGCCGGCGGCGCGTACGCGCGGGAGGCCCGGTCGGCGATCGAGCGCGGTATGCGGGCGTTGCCCGAGGTGAACCTGAAGACCGACGTGTCGGCGGCCGAGCGTGGGCTGGCGGTGCTGCGGGAGCAGCTCGCCGACCTGGGCGAGAAGAAGATCGGCGTTGACATCGACCGGGACCGGTTCGATGAGCAGCTGTCGTACATCGTCGCGCAGATCGAGTCGCTGTCGCGGGATCCGCAGTCGGTCACCCTGAAGTACGACCTTGATGCGGCGGCGGCGGCGCTGCGTTCGTTCACTGACAAGGTCGCCGCTGACCATGTCGCCGAGCTGGGTGAGGCCGGTTCGGAGGCCGGGGAGAAGTTCGCCGGTGCGTACGCGGACACGGTCCGGCGCAGGCTGACCGGTGCGCTGACGGCGATCCCGGACATCAAGATGACGGTCGACAATTCCGATGCGGAGCGGGCGCTGGCCGCGATCCGGGTCCGGTTGCAGGAGTTGTCGGGCAAGACCATCGGCGTTGACATCGACGGTGCGGCGGCCGAAGCCGAGATCACTGTGCTGATGCAGCGGCTGCGGGAGCTGGACCGCAAGGACGTCGACATTGCGGTGCGGACCAACGCGTCGGCGGCGGCCGGTGAGCTCGACCAGGTCGGTCAGGGCGCGCGGAACGCGTCGGCGTCGGTGCTGGATTTGGGCCAGGAGGCCGGGATCACCATGTCCCGGCTCGGCTACCTGGTCGCGATCGGCGCGTCGATCGGTTCGGTCATCGCGCCGGCGGCGGCGACCGCGGCGGTGGCGGTGGCGGGGCTGGGTGTGACCGCTGGTGCGGCGCTGCTCGGGTTCGGTGCGCTGGGGCTGGGTCTGTCCGGTGTCGGCGAGGCCGTGAAGAAGATCGACGCGTATCAGAAGGACGCTGACAAGTCGGCCCGTTCGTTGCAGCAGGCTCAGGACCGGGTGACGTCTGCGCTGCAAGGGGTGCGTGACGCCGAGGAATCGGTGGGTGTGGCCCGGGAGAACGCGGGCCGGGCGGCGGAGGACGCGCAGCGGCGTATCGCGGATGCCCGCCGGAACCTGGCGCGTGCTGAGCGGGACGTTGCGGAGGCGGTGCGTGACGCCCGTGAGGCGGAAGTCGAAGCGGTCAAGGCGCTCGCGCGGGCGCGGGAGGACGCCCGTGAGTCGCTGCGCCGCGCTGCGGAAGCCGAGCGTGACGCCGAGCGGGAGCTGACCGAGGCCAACAAGGATCAGGCGGAGGCCCGCCGGGACCTGAACCAGGCACTGAAGGACGCGGTCAACGATCTCCGTGAGCTGGACACGGCGGTGCGCCGTAACAGCAACGAGCTCGAGCAGGCCAACACCGCGGCGATGAAAGCCAAGGAAGAGCTCGACAAGATCCTCACCAATCCGCGGGCCACCGAGATCGAGAAGCGGATGGCGCGGGAGGCGTACGAGGAGCGCCTCATCCAGATCGAAGAGCTGAAAAACCGCGGGATCGAGCGGCGCGGTGAGCAGGACCGCCTCAACAAGGAAGGCGTCGAAGGCACCGAGCGGGTCAAGAAAGCCCGCGACGCGGTCGCCGACGCCGACAAACGCGCCGCGGACGCGCAGGAGCGCCTCGAGACCGCGCAGCGTGCCCGCAGCAAAGAGCAGGTGGACGCCGCCAGGTCGGTGGCTGAGGCACAGAAGCGGGTGGCGAAGGCCCACGAAGCGGTCGCCGAAGCCCAGTCGGACGGCGCGGAACGTGTCGCCGACGCACAACGGGATCTTGCTGATGCTCGGCGGGACTCCGACCGGCAGCAGCGCGACGGTCAGCGGCAGATCGCCAACGCTCAGCAGGCCCTCGCCGAGTCGCAGCGGGCACTCGCGCGGGCCACCACCGACATGGGCACGGCCGGTGGTGAGGCGTTCGACAACATGCGGGACTCCCTCAACGAGTTGTCGCCGGCCGGGCAGGACTTCGCCAAGTTCATCTACGACCTGAAACCCAAGCTGCAAGAGCTGCGCCGCGAGGCGCAGGAAGGGCTGCTGCCCGGCTTGCAGGAGGGCATCGAAACGCTGGTCAACGAGTATTTCCCTGAGTTCAAACAGTTCGTCGGGGACCTGTCGACGGCGCTCGGGGACATGTTCGCGGCCACCGCGGAGATCCTCACCATGCCGGAGTGGCGCGACTTTTTCGGGTTCATCGCCGACGAGGCGGTGCCGTCGCTGCAAGGGCTGTGGGCCGCCGGGCTCAACGTCGCGCTTGGGATCGCCAACATCGTGCAGGCGCTGCACCCGCTGTCCAAGCCGATCGGTCAGGGACTGCTGGACCTGTCGGAGAAGTTCGCCGCCTGGTCGACGCAGCTGGGTCAGGACCAGGGCTTCCAGGAGTTTCTGGCCTACGCCGAACGAGTCGGCCCGAAAGTCGTCGACGTCATCGAGCAGCTGGCGCTGTTCTTCGGCCGGCTGGTGATCGCGGCGGCGCCGCTCGGCGAGTTCGTGCTGGACGCGGTCACCGGGGTGCTCGAGTTCATCAACTCGTGGGACATCTCGACCTTGTCGACGGTGGTGACCACGGTCGCTGCCCTGGCCGCGGGGATCCTGATCCTCAGCGGGTTCCTGCGGACGGTCAAGTTCGTCACCGAGGTGTGGACGTCCGCGTCGATCCTGGCGAAGGTCGCCCAGGATCTGCTGGCCGGGGCGGTCGGCCGGTACCGGCTGGCGACGGTCGGCGCCACCACGTCGACCGGTCTGCTCAACGGTGCCCTGTTCAGCACCCGCGCCGCTGGTATCGCCGGCGCGACCGGCCTGTCGGCGATGTCCGCCGCGGCCGGGCCGCTCGGGATCGCGCTGGCTGCGCTCGGGTTCGCGTGGCTGGCCAGTGAGCAGGCCGAGCAGAAGGCGGAGGAGGCCACCGACGAGCTCGGTGGGGCGCTGAAGGAACTCGGTGACGCGTACCGGGAGACCGGTGCTGAGGCGAACGCGAACGGCGCCGACATCGAGGCGTCGCTGCGGCGCATCACCGCGACGAACACCGACATGCAGCGGGCTGTGCTGCTGCTGACCGACATGGGTCTGGCTGTCGGTGACATCGCCGGGGCGGCTGCCGGGCAGGCGCAGGAACTCGACACGGTCGTCGACACGATCAACGGGCGTATCGAACAGATGCGCAAAGCGATCGAGGAGGCGCAGAACGCGGCCGACGAGAACGGCCTGGACATCGGTGCCGCCGAGGCGGAGATCGACGTTTTGGAAAAGATGCGGGACAAGTTCAAGGAAAACGCTGACGCGGCCCGCATCACGTCCGACGCCATGGCGATTCTCGGCACGAAAACGAATAACGCTTCGACGGCGGCGAACCTGCTGACTCCGGCGGAGAAAGCTTTGGCGGAAGCGCATCGGGTGCTTGCCGATGAATCGTCGACGGCTGAAGACAAAGTCGAGGCGCTGACGCGGGCGCATGACGCTTTGCGGCAGGCGCAAATCGACGCGCTGGAAGCCGAGGAAGGGTGGGAAGCGGCCCTCGACCAGCTCGAAGAGTCGGTTATTGCGGCTAAGGAAGCCCATCAGGACGGCGCTACAAGCCTCGACATCCACACGGGCTCCGGTCGCAACAACCGGAACATGCTGCAAACGCTGACCGAAGCGGCAAAGAAAATGTACGACGCTGACGTCGCTTTGAATGGTGTCACAGAAAAAGGCACTCAGAAGTACCGGGACAACATCACCAAGGTGCAGCAGCTCGCCGAGAAGCTGGGTTTCAGCAAGACGGAGACGAAGAAGTTCCTCGAAGAGTACGACAAGATCCCGAAAAACAAAGAAATGGACATCTACTTCAAGAAAGGACAGTTCGACAAGGTTTTCCGGGAACTGGAAATGGCCGCCTACATTCAGAAGGCGATCCGGGACGGCAAAGACATCGACACCGCCCGCCACGAGTACAAGACCATGATTTCGGACCGGAACCGGGCCGGGAACAAGTACTGGGCGACAGGTGGGCCGATCGACGGCCCGGGGATCACCGGCGGCAAGACCGAGGACGCGAACCTGATCTGGGCGTCGCGGGGCGAGTTCATGCAGCCGGCCAACTCGGTCGACTACTACGGGCAGGGCCTCATGGAAGCCCTGCGCCGGCGCACCATCCCGCGGGAGGCGTTCGAAGGGTTCGCCGGCGGCGGCATGATCGGCCCGAACAAGGAACGCTGGCCGTTCCCGGTCGACCTGGCCAAGGCGTGGGTTCCGACCATCGAAGACCTGCGCGCCAGCGTGTTCGGTGAGGTGTCCGGGGACATCGGGAACCTGACCGGTGGGCGTGGTTTCCGCTGGCAGATGGGTGTGCTGCGGAAGGTTTTCCCCGGCCTGTCCCTGTATTCGGGGTTCCGGCCCGGGTCACGCACCGCGAACGGCAGCCTGTCGTGGCACGCCCGCGACGGTGGCCGGGCGGTCGACGTGCCGCCCCGCATGGACGTCTTCAACTGGATTCGTTCCAATTACGGCGGGGCGACCCGGGAGCTGATCTGGGGCGGCGCACCCAACGCCAACATCAAGAACGGGCGGACGCACCGGTTCGACGACCGGCTGCTGTACCAGCACGGCCCGTACAAGGGCAAAGCCGGCCCGTCGCCGCACATCCACTGGGCGTACGACGACGGCGGGATGCTGCCGCCCGGATACACCACCGTGTGGAACGGCACCGGGAAACCCGAGCCGGTGCTCACCGGCAAGCAGTGGCGTGACATCAACGTCCTCGCCGCCAACGCCGCCAGCAGCGGCAACCAGTACCACTTCGAATTCCGCGACACCACCCTCGACGCCGGGCAACTGCGCGCCATCCAGGACCGCGAAGCGGTGCTGGCCCGCGAAGGCCGCGCCCGGTAACCCACCCCACCGTCACCGCCCGGCCGGGCACCCCACACCCCGGCCGGGCGGCCAGGCATGCCTGACCCACCCGAAAGGAGGCCGGGGTGTCTGACCTGATCACCGACGTTGGGACGATCACCGCGACCTGGACGGACCCAGCCGGTACCGTCTGGCCGCTGTCGGACACCAGCGACGACGTCGGCTGGTTCACCACGCCCGGCCCGGCCGGCTGGCACGCCACCAGCTACGAGATCGTCACCGACCCGCTCGCCGGCGGCGGCAGCCAAGTCCGCTACCTGCGCGCCAACCCGGGCCGGATCACCTGGCCCATCTACGTGTGGGGCGACACCCACCTGCAATACGTGGCCCGGCACCGGCAGATCCGGCGCGCGTTCACGATGACCGCGCACCGCAAACTGCCTGGGATCTTGTCCGTGCAGCGCCCGGACCTGTCGGCGCGGACCGTGGAGTGTTACTACCAGGGCGGGCTCGAAGGTGAAGCCGGCGAAGGCTGGCTGTTCTCCAAGGACGCCGTCACCTTGTTCTGCCCGGACGGGTATTGGAAGGACACCGTACCGGTCACGTTGACGCAGTCGTACGCGCCCGGGGTGGATTTCCTCGACCCGTTCCCGTCGGTGTCGGAAGGGCTCGCCCTCGGCGCCGCGCAGCTGACCAACCCGGGCGATGTGGAGGCGTGGCCCACCTGGACGCTGACCGGGCCGATGTCGTCGTTCTCCGCCACCAACGTGACCTTGGGTTACGAGTTCACGTTGACGTGGCCCCTCGCCGCCGGCCACCAGATCACCATCGTCACCGAACGGAACCGGCCGCAGGTGCGGTCCCCCACCGGCGACAACCTGGTGTCCGCGTTGAACTGGCCCACCGCGGTGCTGTGGCCGGTCGCGCCCGGCGCCAACTCGCTGATCTACAACGTGGCCGGTGCGGACACCGGAACCCAGGTCGACCTGGCGTTCTATCCCCGCTACGAAGGGGCGTGACCGGTGGCCGAATACACGATCCTGATCACCGATCAGGATCTGGTGCCGGTCGGTGACCCGATCACGACGTGGACCCAGATCGATATCACGTTGCGGTTCAACGAACCCGGATCCGGGTTGTTCCGGGCGCCCGGCTACTCGTGGATCCGCGACCAGCTGGTGCCCGGTCACCGTGTCGTCGTCATCCGCGACGGCGAGGTTCTGATCTCCGGCCCGATCGAGAAGTGGATCTGGGAGAGGTCCGACGACGGCGACAACGCCGGCGCCGGGCAGCTCACCGTGAACTTCGCTGACTTCCTGTCGCTGGTGGTGGCGCGGCTCACCTACCCGGATCCGGCGCTGGCCCCGGAGGCGCAGACCGGCGACCACTGGACGTACAACGATCTGGCGGAACACGCGCTGCGGACCCTGGCCGAGTGGAGCGCGGGGCCGTCCGCGCTCGAGCTGCGCCGGGTGCCGCGCCTCCAGCTGGGGGCGTTCGCCGGGGTGGGCGGTTCGGTGACCGCGGTCGCCGAGCGGATGGAACCGGTCGGAGATGTGATGCGGCGGGTGGCCGTCGACGGCGGGAACCTGGGTTTCCGGTGCCGGCAGGTCGACCGGGATGTGCTGTTCGAGGTGTACGAACCACCGGACCTGTCCGACTCGGTGGTGTTCGCGTTCGGGCACGGCAGCCTGAAATACGTCGGATACGAGGTGAACTCGCCCACCGCGACGAACGTGGTTGTCGGCGGCCAGGGCGAGGGCGCCGACCGGTACGTGATGGGTGTCGACAACCTCGCCGCGCAGTACGCGTGGGACCGGCGCGAGACGCTGGTGAACCGGCCCGGTAACGACCCGACCGCGGACCTGCTGGCCGCCGCGGCGGAGGCGTTGCGGGACGGCGCGGAAACGTCGCGGGTGGCGTCGTCGACCGGGGACACCCCGTACCTGCGGTTCCGGGAGCACTACGACGTCGGCACGAAAGTGTCGGTGGAGACGTGGCCCGGTTCGATGATCAGTGACCTGGTGGTGACCGTGCACATCCAGGTGTATCCGACGTCCGGCGAGGTGGTCGCGTCGACAGTCGGTTCTCAGGCGGCCAAATCCGATCCGATCTGGGTGCAGCGGCTGCGAAAAATGGACCGGCGGCTGGCCTACCTCGAGCGTGCTGTGCTGCCCGCCGTCGTCTGACGGCGCGGCCCGGCGTGCACTCCACCTTCAGTAACAGGGACGGGGGTCCTGGTGGCCGAATCTTCGTGGCCGAATCCGGCGGACGGCAGGTCCGTCGACGATGTGCAATACGAGAAGTTGGCGGCGTACTACGGTGCCACCGGCGGTGTGATGGGTGATTTTTCATCCCCGCAGCTGATCTACGGTGACTCGTCCGGCATGCAAATCAAGATCGCCGCGGATCGGCATGCCCTGGTCCGCGGGCACGTGTGGTGGTCCGGTTCGACGATCGCGACGAAAGCGATCGCGTCGAACGCGTCCGGGTCCACCCGCACCGACCTGGTCGTGTTGCGCCTGGACCGCACCACGTGGGCGGTCACCCTCGTCGTGATCGCCGGCACACCCGGTTCGGGGGCGCCGTCACCGACCCAGTGGACCGGCACGACCAGCGTGTGGGATCTGCCGCTGGCCACGGTCACCGTGACATCCGGCGCGGTGACGATCTCCGCCGGGAACGTCAACTACGTGGCCTCGCACCTGCGGTCCGACGGTGGCGGGTTGCGCACCAACTCGTACACGTACGTGCCGCAGCCGTTCACCGGCCAGCAGGTACTCACCTCCGACGGCATCAGCGCCACGTACAACGGCTCCAGCTTCCTCGAGACGTGGGGCTGGCGGGACTACACCCCGACCGTCTACCACCAGGTTTTCGGTACCCGCACCACCCTGAGCGGCACCACGATCACCCTGGCGCGGTACCTGCAACGCGGCCACATGGTGCACGTGCACCTGGAGGTGGCGTGCGCGAACGCCAGCACCAACGGCATGGCCGTGTCACTGCCGGTCGTGGCGTCGACCCGGTGGATCCCCTGCGGCGCCGGCGGTATCTACCACGCGTCGTCGGCGCCGGCACAGAGCAGCCTGGCCTGCATCGTGCCCGGCCCACCGTACGACGCGGTGATGCTGACCACGTTCTCCAACACGGGCGTCAACTCGGTGGCGGGCAGCAACTTCCGCTGCCAGATCACTTACGAAGCTGCGACGTCCGCGCCGTGACCGGCGCCGGCGGGAAAGGCGGCTCGGGATGCTGATCGGTGCCACCATGAACACCACGGAGATCGCCGGCTTCTCGGAGATGCTCGCCGGGAACAACATCACCCGCATCTTCCCGGTCAACGAGACGGTCGACGGGACCGCGGTGAAAGTGCTGCCCCGATGGACGGACTCACGGTTCGACTACTGCCGGGCCGGGAAGGTGATCCCGTTCGTGTCGACGAAAGTCGACGCGCACCCCGGGGGGCTCGCGTATGTGAGGGCGCAACTCGAGCAGCTCCCGGACTGGGTGACCACGTTGTTCATCACCGACCGGCACGAACCGGAAGGGGACCTGCCCCCGGGCCAGTTCCAGGCGAACTTCAACGCGTTCCTGGCGATGGTCGACACCCTCCCTGCGGGGATCCGGTCCCGGATCCGGTGCGGGCCGGTGCTGACCCGCACGTGGACGGAACGCCCCGCCGGGAAGTGGGACTACTCCACCTACGACCCGGGCACCGGCGACTTCTTCGGCGTCGACATGTACGTGCAGTCCGGCACCGCCGACACGGTGGTGTCCCCCGCCTCCCTGCCGTCGCCGACCGAATTCTTGAAGACGCTGCGCGGCTACCGGAAAACCCCGACCGACACCCGGCCGCGGATCATCCCGGAACTCGGGGTGGTCGGCATGCCCGCCGATGTGGACGGCACCGTCCGGGCGGCGTGGATCCGCGGCGTGTACGAACAGCTCCGCGGGTGGGGACCGGCGAGCACCGGCTGGGAGTTCCTCGGGTTCATCTGGTGGCACGCCACCGGGAAAGCCACCGGGCAGGTGCACCAGATCGGGCAGCGCCGGGACTTCCCGCTGCACCAGCGGACCGTGCCCGGCACGGCCGCGCCATGGACGGACGCGACAGTCGAGACGCTGCCCGGCCGGCCAGCGAAACCCGTCGCGGCGTTCAACGACGTTTTCCGCGCGGAGAACCCTGCACAGCCCTCCCCCGGCCCGCAGTCCGGATGGGACACCACCGGCGTGTCGTACGTGCGGCTGCCCGGTCTGGTGTGGATGCAAGCCACCATCGTGCGCACCGGTGGCGCCCTGGCCGCAGGACCCGGGCGGGTCCTGTTCACCATCCCGGCCGGGTTCCTGCCGGTTGCCGGGTTCGATGTGGTGGCCAGCTGCCCGCCGCTGGCGCTGCGGTTGACCGTCGACGCGCGCACCGGTGACGTCACGTTCGCTGACCTGGGCACCGACATGGTCCCGACGGTGATGCCCGGCAGCCGGATCACCGTGCACCCGGTCACGTATCCCACCCGAACCGGCTGACCAGGGAGGCCGGGGTGCGTGACTTCGACGTGTGGGGGCAGCTGGCGCTGCTGTGGAACGTGGGGATCGTCGCCGGATACCTGATCGTGCCGGCGACGGCGTTGCGGCTCATCCCCGTCCGGGCGTGGGTACGGCTGGCCGGGGTCGGGTTTTTCTTCACGTGCTCGATGACGCACCTGTACATGGGCTATGCCGGTGAGAACCACGCCAACAGCCGGGACCTTGTGTGGTGGCTGATGTTCACCAACCACCTCGTTCAGGTCATCTGCCTGTGGTGTTTCCTGCTCGGTCTGTCCTCAGCGGTCCGGGCGGCGGTGACAACCCGGCGGCGTCGGCGCGCAGCAAGCCCGGGGGTGAATCGTGACAGTGCCGGCCATGAGCAGCGCCGCGGGTGACAGCCCGGTCGACCGGCTCGCCGATCTGATCGACGCGCTGGACGACCATGTGCACGCCGCGGAGAGGGCAGTCCGCCGGTCGGAAGGAAACCGCATCGGGATCTTGTATGTGCATGCGGTGTACGCGCTGCTGATCGCGCCGGCTTTCGCCGCGATCGGCGAGGAGGGCATGGCCGGGCCGATCTGGGCGGTGCTGAGGCTGCTGCCCGGCGCCCCGTATTCGCTGGCTGCCGTGATGTTCACCGGCGGGGTGATCTTGTCTGTTGCGACGACCCTGCGGAACCGGGTGTGGGAACTCGTCGGGCTGCTGCTGCTGATGATCTGGTACGCGGTCGTCGCCGGATCGTTCGGCACCGCGATGCTGGTGTGGGTGGCGACCGGCGGAACCGGGCCCCGCCCGGCGCCGTACGCGCCGCTCGTCTACTCACACTTCCTGACGATCATGCTGGTTCACTGTTGGACGCTGCGGAAGATGATCCGGTCTTCGGCCAGGCGGCGGGGGTGAACCCGGTGCTCGGCGTGCTCCTGGCCGCCGACGCCGGCGCCGCGCCGACGTGGCTGACCCTGGCGAACACCCTGGCAGTGTTCGGGGCGATGTCCCCGATCCTGCTGCTGATCATCGGTAAGCGGCTGACGACGAAGGTGGAAGCGTCGACGTCACGCAAAACCGATGCGGAGGCCCGCAAAACCGACGCGGACGCGGCCCGGGAACTGATCGCCGAAGCCCGGCAGATCATGGCGGACAAAGAGGCCCTGGCCGACGCGAAGATCGAACGGGTGAAAGCCGAAGCCGAAGCCCAGGTGCAGCGCATCAAAGCCGACGCGGAACGGGAAAGCCTGGAAACGAAAGGCCGGCTGACCCGGCTGGAAGCGGACCTGGCCCGGCTGCAACGCACCCTCGGGGTGCACATCCCGTGGGACATCGAGGCGTGGGCGCGGATCCGGGCGATGGACCCGACGTTCCCGGAGCCACCGGCGATCGAGTCCCCGCCGTGGCCAACCGACCACCCCTGACCCGAACCACCTTGACGCAGGGCCCCGCACACGCCGGGCCCTGCGCTCTTTTCCCCTGTGTCCGTGCCCCGACGTTCGGGGCCACCCGCCGTGGAGGCACCCGTGAACGACCTGGAGATGTGGAACCTCATCATCGGGTTCCTGTCCGCGACGTTCGTCCTGCCCGTCATCCAACAGCCCACCTGGTCGGACAAGCGCCGCGCCGCAACCACCTTCATCTACTCGATCGTCGTCGGCCTGGGCACAGCGTTCTTCACCGACGCGTTCGGTCACGTCGACGGGGTCCGCGCCGCGATCACCAGCGTGCTACTCACCCTGGTCTCCGCGATCGCCTCCTACCGAGGCTTCGCGAAACCCGTGGGTGTGGCCCCGGCCATCGAATCAGCGACGTCGCCAGCACCGCGCCGCGACGACCCGGTGGTGTGACCGGTGGCGACCCCCGCGAAAGCGCTGGTGGTGCTCCGCGACGAAGTCGACCGGGAACACCCGGGCCGGGACAAGAGCTCCGACGGTTGGCTGGGCGACCCGCGGCATGCATCGTCGGGCCGGCCGGAGAACGGCGGTAGCCGCCACAACCCGAACCGGCGCGGCGTGGTGTGCGCCCGCGACATCGACAACAGCGCGATCGACGTGGCCCGGCTGGTGGCGTGCGCGGTCCGGCACCCCTCCACCCGCAACATCATCTACAACCGGCGGATCCGGTCGAAGGGATACGCCGGCGGGCTGCGGCAGGCGTACGCCTACCACGGTGTCAACCCGCACGACAAGCACGTGCACGTCGACGTGGAGATGACCCCGGAGCAGGAAAACGACACCCGGCCGTGGGGCTACTACCGCGGCGGCACCGGACCGGTCGTCGTGGTCCCGGTCACCGACAAACCGTCCGGGCGGAAAAGCACCGTCAAAGGCGGCATGACCCGGATGCCGGTGCTGCGCCGCAACCCGCGCACCGTGCTCGCCGCCACCCGCGTACTGCAACGCGCCCTGCGCCGGCTCGGCGGCGACCCGGGCCCGGTGGACGGCCGGTTCGGTGCGGCCACGTTCCGGGCAGTCCGGGCGTTCCAGCGTAAGCACGGCCTCGGCGTCGACGGTGTCGTCGGCCCGAAGACGTGGATCGCGCTGGTGCAGGCCCTCACCCGCAGGGCGGTAGGCGCCCCGGGCAAGGTCGACGGTCAGTTCGGCCCGAAGACCGCAGCGGCGGTCGCCCAGTTCCAGAAGGCCCGCCAGTTGACCAGCGACGGCATCGCCGGCCCGGTCACCTGGACGGCGTTGTGCCGCTGACAAAACGTTGAGGCCCCGGCCACACCCCGATCAGGGGTGTGGCCGGGGCCGTTTTTTGCTGCTGCGGAACAGCATCAGTCGTCGGGGTCGGGATCGTCGGCTGGTTCGGGGTCGTCGTCGTCGGCGGCCAGGAACGCGTCGACGAGATCCTCGTCGCCGTCGTCGGCCGGGCTGCCCGGCTCTCCCGGCTCACCGTCGTCGTCGGCCGCGAGTTCCTCGGCCGGGTACGGCTGCTCATCTTCCGGCCGACCCTCGTGCTCCGGGTACGGCTGCTCCCTGCGATCCATGACCTTGATAGCCCCCGTCATCACCTGCAAGTTTCCAAGGTCAACGCTAGGCGGGATCCGGGCAGGAAATCCCTGGGATCGGCATTCCTGAACGGAACAAGCTCAGGGAGTCACCGCAGCTGCCGGCGGCGGGCCGGCGGGGATTCCGGTGATTCCTAGGCGTTGCTCGAGGAAGTCGAGACGCGCACCAAGCAGCCCGGCGAACTCGCCGGGGGCAACGTTCTCGACGAGCACGGCCGCGGCCATCAGCACGTCGAGTGCCTCGTCGAGAACGTCGTTCCAGGTGTGAGTGACCCCTTTACGCGTGTTCTGCCCGGTGACGCCGATGAGCGCCCCGGCGAGCT
>JACCDR010700446.1_pt1 | contig 20670 bp, 26 predicted proteins | sample 7446431 | NCBI WGS metagenome assembly JACCDR01 (sample SAMN15323443, study PRJNA562643) | freshwater metagenome | isolation source: river surface water | place: USA:Blue River Watershed | collected 2017-08-17 | reverse complement strand
TTTTCTTTTAAAAATAAAAAAAAAAAAACCTATCAACCTTATTGTAAAAAATGCAAAATTATTATTAGTAAAAAATATTATAAATTGAATCAAGAAAAAATAATTAAACAACAACAAAATTACTATTTATTAAATAAATCAAGTAAATTAGAAAAAAATTGGCAATATAAAAAAAATAAACTTAAGAATGATTTATTATTTAAATTAATAACAAATTTAAGAATTAGAATTTTAGATGCAGTTAAAAGACAATCTATCTCAAAGTTTGGAAAAACATTTGATTTAATTGGATGCACTGGAAAAGAATTATCACAGTATTTGGAATCAAAATTTCAACCAGGAATGTCTTGGGATAATTATGGGTTACATGGTTGGCATATAGATCATATAAAACCTTGTGCAAGTTTTGATTTAACAGATTATAAACAACAAAAAATTTGTTTTCATTATACTAATTTGCAACCTTTATGGGCTAAAGATAATCTTAAAAAATCGAGCAAATATGATGAATGATGATCAATTAAGACAATTGTTAATAACTCCTTGCGAAGATAAAAATCATTTAGATTTATGGCTTAGTACCTTCTTAGGGGTGCAGCTGATTGATCGAACAATCAGTAGGTATGCCAATACCAATCCTTTGGATGCAGCATGGTTAGTTTATCAGCGTGCTTTACATTCTAAAAGTAAAGAACCTTTAAACGTTTTATTCGTAGCTTCACGTGGTAGTCAAAAAACTCTTATGAGTGCAGCTGTGGAACTAGCTGTTGCTATACACGATAGAAGAAGCATCTTACACTATGCTGGTTCTAAAGATCAAGTAGAAGCTGGGTATAAATATGTTAGGGAATTTTTACAAAAAAAATATATTAAAGAACTAGTTGATGGTAAAGTAACCAATACAGGTGCAGATTTACGTATTCCTGATTACAGAGATACTAGTGATGTAAAATTAGTCACTATACGAGTCTTCCCAATTACGCCATTTTCTGTGCAAGGTCAACATGAACCATACCTTGCTGTTGACGAACTATTAACTTTATCTTTTGATAAACTAAAAGCTTATAGAGACTTGTCTGGCGTTCCTGTACCTACTCATGATGGCAGGCCTTTTATTAGAAGTGAAATTTCTTCTAGAAAAGGGGCCTTCTCATTAGTTGAAGAAAAGATAGCTACTGCTCATAAAACTAAATTAAAAGTTCATTCTTGGACTATATTTGAATTAACTGAAAGATGTCCAGATGAACGTTCCGGGATAGTACCCACTTCTTATTATACCAACATTTATAAAGGAGAATCAATTTCTCCAGAGAGATTTGCTGAATTAACAGAAGCTGAGCAGGCAGGATATCAGGAGGTTGAAGCTTTAGATGGATGTGCCAAATGTCCCCTTCTTCCATTCTGCGGCTCCGATTTAAAAAAACAAGATTCTAATAACAAACATCTTAGAAGCATTGAATCTGTAATTCAAGAGGCAGAACAAAATTCCCTTGAATGGTTTTTATCACAAAAAATATGCTTAATGCCCTCTACTGAGGGACTTATTTACAACAAATTCAAAAAAGATACTCATGTTGTTGATTCGCAGCAAATGTGGAAAATTTTAACTGGTGAGGAAATAGATTATACTCCAACTTATACGCAATTAATCAATAAATTCAAAGAGTTAGAATGCGAATGTTATATTGGAGTTGACCATACCGGTGGTACAGCTCCATGCTCTGTTGTTGTAGCTTATGTAGATAAGCCTGGCAACTTATATGTAGTTGATATGGTTCATGAAGCGGGCCTAGAACTTGAAGATTTAATTGCAGTATTAAAGCGTTTCCAAGTTCAATATAACTATAAAACAATTTTCCCTGATCCAGCAGCTGCCGATAAAAATAAAATTTTAAGAAAAAACGGGCTTCCTGTAATGTTTAATTTCAAAAAAGACATTGCTGCTGGCATAGAGGTTATTAGAAGTAAAATTATGTCAAGCACTGGTATGGTAAGCTTATATTGTCTTCAGACCCGTACAGACGATTTAATTAATGAATTTGGTAAATACCACTATAAAGAAGCTGGGGATGGCAGTGGATACACTTCTGAGCCAGCAGAAGAATATTCCCATGGTCAAGATGCATTAAGATATTTATGCCAAAATGTTTTTGGCAGAAACAGTAACGTTTTAGCCCCAGAATTTACTCAAAAAGAGTTAGAAGAAAAACGTTACGATACAATGTCTATTGTAGACCAATTAGTTCAAAATAAAATTCAAGAAATTATCAACCAGGAAACCAACGGTCAAGAAGGTGTAAAAATAGACCAAGATGGTGGTTTCATGTGGATAATCGATTAATCTTAACCTAAAAACATGTCAAATCTCAATCTAATTTATGGCATTCTTGCGTATGATGATACGGGAACTGCGACCAACAATAACCCGTCTCAACGTATACCTGACTTTAGCAGACAATACTATGGTATTTCTGTAGATAATCCACAAGGTCAGAAGTTTTCTATACCAGCAAATTCTAGTTTGACATTATTTGATGGCAGTAGAAGCATTGTTTTAAGTTCTACAAGCTCTTTTGCTTTAACTAACCCTTCCGGGTCTACCTACAGGTTAATTAGCACTGGTGGCCCCAGTCCAGCTTTTAGAACAGCAAGGTCTACAGGGGTAGATGCTACTAGTACATTTAATATAAGTGTAAATAACAATGCTTTAGTCAATGTAACGTATACTTCAGGAACAAGTCCAAATTTTAGTGCGGTGCAACCGGGTGATACTCTTTATATCGCTTCAGGAAGCCAATTCAGCGCTTTAAATGAGGGATACTTCCCTGTACTAGCTGTTACTACTACGCAGCTAGCAATAGAGAATAACAACGCAGCAGCTGAATCTAATATTAGTCTTAGCACCAGCTATGCATCAGATTTTAGAGTGTTTTCAAGTGACGGGGTTCAAGTTGGTGATACTTTGGTTATTTCAGCTGGATTCTCTACTGTTACTCAAGGCAGCTATGAAATCACAGCAGTAAACACAGATTTTATTGAATTTACTTCTTCAAAACCGTTGCCACTTGAAACAGCTGTAGTTGGCGCATCAGGTTTAACTATTTATAGTCAAGCGAAGTTTTTCCTTCATATTGAAACGAATCAAAATTGTGTTCTTCGATTGAACGGAGATACGTCTGATACTGTTAAAATTGAACCATTTTTAGCAGATGATGGAAATTCACCAGGAATACGTGGCATTTTTTCAAAAATAGGCTCATCTTATAGAGCAGTGTTGTTAAATAAATCACCTACCAGTACGGCTTCGGTATTTGTATTTACAGCAGAAAGGTCGTAACAAATGGCTGAGAAAAAGAAAGCAGGGATTGTTCTATCTGTAGATCCTTCGGTTATTGAAGCTCTTGAGAAAAAAGAGGCTGGCCTTTCTTTGGGCTTAGCTCAAGATATTGAATCATTTAATCAAAATAAATTAGCTTTTCAGAGAAAAGCTTTCACAATTGATCCAACCCGCGTCAACACCTTTCAAGGTATTTATATTAGACGTGAGAATCTTCTTCCTGTTTATATTTATAAACAATTAGCAGATAACGATCCGTTAGTTTCCACTATTTTAAATGTACGTTCTAGCCAAACATCTCGTTTTGGTTATCCTCAAATCAATAGACATGACGTAGGGTACAAAATCGCTTTCCGAAGTAGCGAGATTGAAAATTCGCTTACTCCTGAACAAAAAGTAGCGTTAGAAGCTCGCATGAAAATAGTGCGAGATAAGTTTTATGATTGTGGAGATAACACAGGTGTTCCTTTGCATGAACGCATGAGTTTACCACAATACATTAAAGAAATTACACGTTACGCTTTGATGTATGGTCTAACGGCAACCGAAATCGTGCGCGACCAATTAGGTCAATTTAAAGGCTTTAGACCACTAGATGCTGGTACAATATTCAAAGCTGTAACTAGTGAACAAGATTCCCCTGCCTTGCGCCAACTTAGAGCAGAGGGAATTCTAGAATTGCAAAGACTCGCTGGCAATATTTCAATTAACACCAGTAAATTTATTGATGCTGATAGTTTTATAGCACAGAAATTTTCTTGGGTGCAAGTAATTAATACTGTACCACGCTCAGCTTTCACTGATGATGAATTAATTGTTAAATTCTTTGGTCCGTCATCAGATATGGAAACGAATGGCTATCCAAAGCCACCTATGGATCAAGCTACTAAAGATATAGCTTCTCATATCCATATTATTACACATAATCATTTGTACTTTGCAAATGGCAGAGCATCAAAGGGCTTTTTGAAGATTCAAGGCCCTAATGTGCAGGAACATGTTGTTCAAAGAATTCGTCAACAGTTTAATGCTAGCATTAACAGCGTTTCAAACAGCTTTAGAATGCCAGTATTCGCTGTACCAGAAGATTCAGATATTACTTGGTCGCCATTTGAAGGGGCCAAGGATATGGAATTTCAATATTTGAGTGATAATACAGCTCGTGCAATTATGGGCGTATTTTCAATTACTCCCGAAGAACTACCTGGTTATGCTCATTTAACTAAGCCTACTACAAATCAAGGTTTATCAGAAACAAATAATAGCTACCAGCTACAAGTAGGGCGCTCTGCTGGCTTAATTCCTTTGGTTATGCAAATTGAAGCAGGTTTAAATGATATTTTAAAAATCATGGATCCTGTTGTTCACCAATATTGTGTATTCAAATTTGCTGGCTTAGAAGAAGAAGATCCACAGAAAGAAAGTTCAAGATTACAACAAGAATCAAATCTTCATCTTACTACAAATGAAATGATGAGAGTTGTTGGTAAAAATCCATTGCCAGTTGGCGGAAATTTCTTATTAAATCCACAGTTTAACAACTTACTTAAACAACAGATACCACAAAATATCATTAACTATGCTTTTACTGGAGAAAAGTCATTTCTCACAGATCCTGCGCTGTTCTATACAGCGGATGGTTTTTGGATGCAGTATGTTAGCATGTTCAAAGAACTATTAAGATCTCGTGGTCGCGTTCAACATGCTTTAAAAGAAAATTTAGAAGAATTAAAAGCAATCGTATTAGAAGCTCAATTGAAAGAAGGTAAGAAATAATGAAATTAGATGGACCAGTAAAACACGACCATCTCTTTAAAGATGACTTGGATGCACGATTGATGCTTATACTACAACGTGTATTCTTTATGGGCGTTCTAGTAGGCAAAAATCAAATTGAAGATGATATGCAAGCTGCTCAAATGCCGCTTAATCAAGCTGTACAATCTTTGATGCAAGAACTAGGCAAGCTAGTTCCTGGTATTCAACAAGCGGTTGAGCTAAGTGGTAATACACCAGAAGGTGATGAATTAGCTAAATCAGAACGCAAAAATAATCGTTATAATGTTTTAGATCACAATTATAAGAAGCTTGAAGATCAACATGATTTAACGGTGAATAACATTCTTGATGGAATGGAAAAACAAAAACCAACCTTTACAGCTAAAACAGCAAAAGAAGTGGCCAAATTCAAGAAAAAAGGTTAATTTTGTGAAATATGGCAAATTCTTTTATTCCGAAAAGCTCTATTACCTTAATTTCTAAAGGTATAGATGAAATTTTTGAAGATCTTAAAAGAAGATTGTTAGGCTCTTTTTACTCTCAAGATTCATTCAACTCAAATAATAAGTATTTAAGCTTACCAGGCATCTATACGTCTGCTTACGTTTCTGGTGGGTCAAGAAAGACACCTAATCCACAAAACATCCAGAATATGGCTAGTTCGGTTGAATCTTATATTAATTCAATCAAAGAAAAGTTTAAAGCCAAAACTTTTACAGAGATAGAACAACAGCTATCTGAATCTCCTACAGAAGAATTTGAACAAAAACTTAATGACAGTTTAGCAGAGATCTTTGATAAAGCGCAAGTAGAAGCTAAACAAGTTATTGAAACGGAATTGCATCGTGCCAAAACTATTGGCGTAAATGATTCTGTGGTTGATTTTGCAAACGAACAAGGTGACAATGATCCTACTGTTTATGCTTTGACACGAATGGACAATAAAGTTTGTAAATATTGCAAAGAGCTTTATGAACAGACAGACGGTACGCCGCGTGTATACAAATTGTCAGAACTTTCGTCTGCCTTTTTTGATAAGAAAAATCCAAGTGCAGTATTACCGCCAGTACATCCTAATTGCATTCTAAATGGTGATGCCCGTATTCTAACAAAGAAAGGCTATATTCCAATTAAAATGGTTACGGTGGGGGACGAGGTTTTCACGCATAAAATGCGATGGAAAAAGGTTATTAATACTCTGAGCTGGTATACTAGGTCATATTCAGATGAATATTACAAAGTTTCTTTTAGTGGAAAAAATTCATACGAATTGTCTTTGACACCAGAACATAAGCTCTTAACTCCTGATGGATTTCAGGAAGTTAAAAACATCAATAATGGGGTTGTAATGGTTTTGCACCAAAAATGCAAGATTTGTGATAACTTTAGAAAAGCTCAATATCCTGGCTATTTCTGTAGCAATGAATGCAGAGATGCAATGTTACAAGATCCTGTAAAATATGCAACTAACATGCTGAAAAATGAGGATTATGTACAAAAGGAAGTGAAAGTTACTATTTCCAAGCTGCCTGAAACTTTGCCAACATTACTATATGATATTACGGTAGAAGATGACCATAGCTTTATTTGTAATGGGATTGTAAATCATAACTGTCGATGTTTGCTACTTTATCTTCCAAAGGGTTACAAGATATTACCTGGTGGTAAATTAGAATATATTGATGAAGATTACGATGAGTGGGAAAAACAAAAAGTTTTAAAGAAAAACCTTGCAGATCTTGCTAAATTATGGCATCATGATTGTAGTCATGAGCATACTAAAATCTGAAGATGAATTTCTTAAAAAATTAAAAGAATTAAAAGAAAGTCAGCTCACTCCAGAGACAACTAAATTCTTAGAAGAAGTTTACGCCAGTAAACTTTATTATTCTTATTATTCAAAATTTATGGATGGTCGATACCGCACCACCATAGATCAATTTAAGAAATTGATTGAAAATCCTAAATCTAAAGTTTCCCAATTAAAATCAGCGCTAGAGATAGCGGTTGCAGATGTTGAAGATCTCTTGCTACAGCTGGAAGATTATGAACAAGATGAAGATTATCAAAACAGCAAAGAAGATGATGAAAGCATGATGCATGAATTTCTAAACAATACATCATCTATTAAATTTATGATGTACTTTAACACGCTGGCTGTTGTTGGTTTGATAATTGCTTTCTTGGTGAAATAATGTTCAAGGAAGGCGATATTGTTGTGGATACTCATCCTCAATGCAAGGTATTTAGAGTAGGTGTTATAGAAATTGTGTTAAAGAATAGATATGGTGTTAAATTTCCAGATTGGAAATTTCCCGTCAATAGAGCTTTTAATTATGTTACATCACTTGAAGAAGTTCAAAATATTATGAAAGAAATTTTATGAATGTTATTGTAGTTGACCTAGAAATGAACCAACCTTCTGGAAAAATTATTCAGATAGGTGCGGTGTTGATGAACTTGAAAACAGGTCACATTATTGACAAATTTGATTGTTTTGTTAACCCTGAAGAATATTTAGCTGAGTATATTGTTAAATTAACAGCTATAACGCAAAAGCAAGTTGATAATGGTTCTAAAATCCAAGATGCTCTAGGAGATTTTTGGAATTGGGTTGAAAAAAGTAAATCTAAGAATTTGCAAGCATGGGGTTCTGATGTTTGGGAACTAATACAACAAAGTAAATTAAATCATATTCCATATCCATCAAAGATCAGAACTTTTAATATTAAAGAGTTAGTTACAGTAGTTAAGGTCGCATTGCCAAATAGCGCTGTCAAAGGCGGTTTGGCAAAAAGTATGGAAACTTTTGGATTGAAATTTGAAGGACGCCAACATAACGCTTTAGTTGATGCGGTAAATACTGCTAATTTGTTGTTCTTTGTTAAGGAACAATTTAGGCAAATTTTTGAAATTAAGAAAATAGTAGCATGACTATAACCGGCATAGGGTCCAGAGAGACACCTGCAAATATATTGCAATTAATGAGAGAAATTGGAGCATGGGCTCGTCAAAATTGTTATAACGTTTACAGTGGTCATGCAGATGGTGCTGATTGGGCTTTTGAAATTGGAGCCCAGGAAGTATGTACGGCTTTTCTTCCTTGGGCAAGTTTTAATTCTCATTTGCAAAGTAATGCTAAAAAAATTATCATAGAACCTAATGCTGAATTAATAGAATTAGTTTATAAATTTCATCCAGCAGCTCATAAGCTAACTCAAGGCGCAATGAGATTGATGTGCAGAAATGTTTGCCAAATTTTAGGAGAAGGATTAAAAAGTCCAACAGATATTGTAATATGTTGGACCAGAGACGGCAAAAATTCTGGTGGCACAGGCCAAGCAATGCGTATGGCTGATAATTATAAAATAAAAATTATTAATTTGTATCACGAAAAAGCTGTTAATGAGATTAAAAGGATTATAGCATGACAAGACTAGAGAGTTGGCGAAAAGACGTTAGAATAGATTATCCAGAGGATATTGAAAAGCTCCGTAAAGAGATACCTGAATTAGAAGGTGTTAGCGATGCCCAAATTCAGGATATGTATTCATTTTGGTCAGAGGCTTTTTATTGTGCTGGTTGGCACATTGTTTGGCCATCTGTAGCACAAGAATTTAGAGAATGGTTAATGCAAGAAATTACGGAGCCAGAAATACTATGGTAATTTCATTAAGAGATAATGAAGTAATTGCTAATGAATTAGATATGGAAAATTTCCAAGTCTTAGAATTAGCTGTCAATGAAGAGACTCTTAAAAGCAGATTTTTGAGAGTTTTGCCGGATGAAGAAGCAATGGCTATTCTTCAAATGTTTGTTGATCACGATACAGATCAAGAATTCATTGATAAATGTAAGAAAATCATTGATTATATTACAAAATACGGCTCGTTGGACATTTGAACTTAAAACTTAATCTACTATTATTATATATAATGGTGGTTTAAATGGCCGGACTAAAAAAAGGAACAATTCTAAGAGGAATTTTCTCTGCTGAAACACCAGATAAGTCTGGTGAAATTGTTTCCATTGAAGGAATTGATATTTCTACAATTAACGATGGCAAAGGCTTAGTTAATTCGGAACATAATAACGATTTTACCAAAACAGTTGGTAAGATATTAAATGCTAAAAAGATTTTCTCAGATAAAGATTGCTCTAATGAATTTGAGAAAAAGGCATATGAAAGCGTCAATAAAGTACCTTTGATGGTTGGTACTGTTGAACTATTTGATGAAGAAGACCATCCTGAAGCTCAAGCTATTGCTAAAATAGCTAAATTCTATAAAAAAAGAAATGAACCACTTGTTTTAGGCTTTTCTGTTGAAGGTGGTATCTTAGAACGTTCTGGGCCAGTAATCAAGAAAAGTATTGTTAGAAAAGTTGCCGTTACAGCTGGTCCATGCAATGAAGCTGCTCGTGCAGAATTAGTATCAGAAATGACTAAATCAGAAGCTGCCGTTTTTGAACGTATTTCTAAAACAGAAAAAACACAAAATACATTATCAGCTGGTGCAGTTACTGAGGTTTTAGAATATGATGAAGGAAAAATCAATGAAAGTATCAGTTCACTTAAAGCTCGTTTGGGTTCTCTTGTTAAAGCTTTGGAAGCAGGTTTCGCTACAGCTACAGCCCCTCTTACGCAAGGTGCGGCTCTTCAAAAGCAAGGTGTTAAAGAAGTTAAGCCTTCTAAAAAAATCATGGGCGAAGAAACAACCCTCCCCGGTGAAGAGACCACAAAAGAAGCTCCAGAAGCAACAGGTCTTAAGAGAATTGATGAAAACAAAGCAGAAAAAATTGATAGCAAAAAAGAAGATGCAAAAATAAAATTCAAGCTTAAAAAGGCTGAATTTATTGCATATTCTTTCTATAATTCGTTGAAGAAATAATATGGCAAAAGTAACTTTAGCTGATAGGCTTAAGCTTAAAATGCCAAAACAGCCACATCAAGCTTCACAACCTATTTCTTCAGTTCCGGCTCCGGGTCAACAGCCAGCGGCTCAAAACCCATCTGCGCCCAAGCCAGCAAAAGCAGCATCCGCTGCCAAGGTTCCTGGTGTAAATGCCAAAACAGATGGGAACAATTCTGCTGAAACATTTAGTAATACCCCTGAAGCTCCTAAAGGAGGTAGACCTATGAAAGAACCTAAACAAGCTCTACAAAAAGCTTTAACTGATGCTCAAAAACACAAAATTATGACTGAGGTTAATCAAAATCTTGGTGTACGTAATCTAGCATCTAACGATCCTGCTTTACAACAAACTGGCCGTGAACAGCAAGCTAAATATGGCAAGCCTGGAGATGCTCCTCCTCCAATGCCAACTGCTGTCACGCAAGTTAAAAAACCAACACCAGCTCCTTCTCCAAACAGTGAAAAGAAAACGGTTGTTGAAAGAAAACGTGGTAATGAAACAGCACCATTAACTATCGGTTCCTTAAAAACAGCAGAGTTAGAGTCTGTAAAGACTCCTACAGGAACTAATGTTTTACAAACTGATTCCAATAAAACTGGAACTTCTGGTGCTTTGCCAGCAAAACCGACTCCTAAAAAGACAGGTGGTTCGTTAATTACGCCAGAAAAAAGACAGCAAATGGCCAGCATTAATGCTGAGCTTGGCTATAAACATTTAAAATCACCAGATCCAGCTGTTAAGCAAATGGGACGTCAAATGTTGAGCCAGTTGCCTTTAGGTGTTAAGGCTAAACATCGTGGTCAACAAATTATAGGTGCTTTAAAAAGCGCTATTGCTAAAAACGAAAAATTTTTAGAAGATTTATCTAAAAACGAAGATACAGTTCCTGACCCAAAGCCTGCAACACCTTCTGTAAAACCAAAAAAAAAGAAAGATCCTTATAAGCCAAAAGTTGTTGTAACACAAGCTTATAAAAATCCTGCACGTTTTGATGCAGGTAAATTTATCATGGGCGTGTTAGGATCTGGCTCACCAATTGCCAATAGGGTCTTAGGTGCTGCGAAAGCTGCTGTTGCAAAGTCTCATCCAAATACATTAGAAAAACTCAGTAAATCCGAGGAAAATCAACACATAAAAATGTTGCAAAAAGTTAAGGAAGGTAGTATTGACGCAGCATCCCTTGTGAAGCTCTTGAAAAAGTGCTAATATGCATATCAAGGGTGATGATTTGGAAAAAGGTGTAACAAAATTCTTATCATCTGCTGCGTTAGCAGGTACTATAGCAATGGCTCAAGGTAGCATGGAACGTGCCAAGCCTCTTGAGCCAAAATCTCCTACCCCCGTTTTTTCAGCTACAGAATTAAAACCAGAAAAAGCTTTTGATAGAACAGCATTGCAACAAGCGATGGCTCAGGTTGAGAGTAATAATGGCAAAAACACCAACCATGACTTGCTAGAAATAGGTCCTGATGCTGGTACACATGCCAAGGGCCATTATGGTTTTACCAATTCAACTATTAAAGATGTAATACGCAACAGCCCTTCTTTCAGAAATTCGCATAGCCATGTTTTGGATTTTGATGATAACCAAATACATGAATTAATTTATAACGAAGAACCTGCTTTGCAACATCGTTTAGCATCAGAACAAATTAATAATATTACAAGAGAGCTTAAAACCAATAAGCCAGAGCATGTAGCTTATGCTTGGCTACACGGTATTACAGGTGCTCAAAAAGCTATTAGTGAAAATAAAAACATAAATGACCACTGGCACGTAAAGAAGGTTATGCAAGCATATAATAATATTATTAATAAACAGCAAATGAAGAAAAACAATCAAGAAGTTTTAAAGCTATTGGTTAAAAAAGAAAAAACACCAGAAGAAACAAAAACATTAGTTGAAAGAAGCCGGGAAATAAGTTTAGATATACAGAAGCTTGTTTCTGATCAATGGAAGCGTGCTAGAATTCAATTAAATGAAGATGATATTGATGAGGCTACTAAACCAAATCCATTAAAAAATTGGAATGTTGACCTAGAAGAATTTAACAATAACGATGCAAACTTGTTTATTATCGATTTAATCAAATCGAAAATGTTATAAAAATCAATAAATAATTCACTTTATAGAATCACGAAAATGCCTTGTTTTTCAAGGGTTTTCGTGATTTTTTTTATTTTTCATTACAATAAAATAATAAAAATCATTTTATAGACTTAAGCTTTTTGTTGAATTTACGGTTCAATCAAGATCTTTAAGGAGATTATAAAAAATGGCAACAAGTTTCAAAGCTCAAGCGATGATGAGATCAATTAAGGAAGGCATTGGCCGCCGTCTTCCAACTTACACCCTTACCCAAGGTCTAGACACAGCTGGTAATCCAGTTCTTTTAGTTAGCGCGGATTCAAGTCCAGCCACTACTGAACAAGTTGCTATGATTCGTGTTCGTCCAGTAGATCTTATTTTCACAAACTCAGTCGGCAATACACAAGAAAACTTTGCTCCACATTTTGTTGAACTTTGCTTAGAAGCCGATGGCACGTTAACCAGCACTGCCCGCTTAACTGAAGCAAATCAAGTTGCTATCAAAGGTGAAGTATTAAAGCAATCAGGTATCTATATTGGTTACCTCTTAGCTTCAGGTACGGTTCCAGCTATCGCTAGCGTTGATACGCAGATGGTTGCTGCAAACCAAGTTGCGACATTTGAACTAGACCCATCATTCCGTTTAATGGGCGCTTAATCGGGGTTATCTTAACTACTAAAAGGAGATTACCTTGAAAATAGATATTACTGAAGACCAAATTCAAAAATTACTTGAAGAAGTAAAACAAGAATTTGCTGAAATGAAGAAGTCAGAAGATGCTGCTCTAGCAAAATCTGAAGAAGAAGCTTCTAAGAAAGAAGAAGGTTCTAAATCAGAAGAAAGCAAGAAAGAGCAAACAATGGAAAAAGATTTTCCACCAGAAGAGAAGAAGGACGACGCTGCTCCAAAAGCAGAAGCCGCTCCAGAAACTCCAGCGGAAGCACCTGCGGAAGGTGATGCCCCTGCGCAAGATCCAGCAGAAGGTGGCGAAGTAAGTCCAGAACAGCTTTTCGACATGTACAGCAAACTTTCTGATGAAGATTTGTCAATGCATTACATGGCTTGTTCAAAGGCTTTATTTGCAAAAATGGAAGCTCCAGCGGAAGAAGTTCCTGCCGAAGCTCCACCAGCAGCAGCGCCAGCCCCAGAAGCAGCTCCTGCACCAGAAGTAGCAAAATCAGATAAAGTTTCTGAAGAAGTTCTTGAAGCCTTTAAATCAGTTGAAGCTGAAAATAAAGTTCTAAAAGAAGAATCAGATAGCTTGAAGAAGAAAGTTGACCAATTGACCGAAACTCTTGGCAAGTTAGTTGCTAAGCCAGCTCGTTCAGGATTTGCAAGCGGTAGCGTAATTGAGACTCCAGCAGAGGCTCCAAAGAAACTTACCAAATCACAAATCATGGAATCACTTTCAAAGAAAGCAAAAGAACCAAATCTTTCACGAGAAGATCAAGAAAAGTTAGTTAAATTTTCATTAAACCCAGTATTCACAGAGGAACTAGTAAAGTTCCTTGAAGAAAAACAAAAGTAAGCAAGGAGCTTAAAAAACATGGCGACTCAATATCTAGATAAACTTGGCGATTTAATTAAGGCATTGGAAGCCGGCTTTGCGGTTGGCCCTCCAGGGTCATTAACACAAGGTGCTGCGCTACAGCGCCAGGATCTAAGTCCTGTAATGAACCTTGTAACCTTTGGCGAGCAAAAAATCAAGCTCCAAAAAGAATTACCAACCGAAAAAGCGACCTCTACTACGGTAGAATTCAATCGCCAGCTCGATTACGGTATTCCTGGTGGATCAGCTACGCTAGAAGTTAGCGCTGGTCAAGATGATACTGGTAACTACGTTCGTGCGTTAGTACCAATGGCTTTCTACGTAAATCGTAGAACAGTTTCATTCGCAGCAGATGCGGTTGAATCATTCGATGGTCAAAAAGCTTCTGAACGTGAAGCGAAGAATGCTGCTATGAAGATTGCGTTCGATATCGAACGTGACCTTTACCAAGGCAAGTCAGACTTCTCAAACGGCGGTGTCTTTGACGGTAACGGTCTATCAATTCCACAACGCATGCCAGGCATGAACGGTCTTGATCTCCAAATTCGTCAATCAGACGGTGCTCTAAATACGCAAGATCTCATGTTCTATGAATATGGTTCAAATGCGTCTGTAGTTATCTCCATCGGTGGCGTTCTACAGCAAGGCAATATTGAAGATATGGCTCTTCGCAGCAACCAGAACATGGGCGAAGCAAGCGAGCTACATCTTTCAATCGACGCTCTTGCTGCTTACAACAAGCTAGCGTTTGGTAAAGAACGTATTGTTCTCGGTAGCACTGCACAAGGTTCAACTGGTGCAAATCTATTGAAGCAATTCACGTCAGCTGGTCCAATCGACCTAGTTGGTACCCAGTTCTTACGTGCTAAAACTTCACCACCAGCATCAGTTCGTGCTCTTGCTCCATCTGCTCCAACAATCGGCGCGTCACAAACAGCTGGTTCAACAAGCTTTGCAGCAAACGATGTATACACATACTTCGTAACGGCAGTAAACGAAGCCGGTGAAAGCCAAGCTTCATCACTTGTCGGTGTTACTGTATCAGCTCTTGGTAACTATGTCCAATTAACCATTACAGCTGCTGCTGGCAATGCTTCACGTTGGTACAACGTTTACCGTTCAGTTGCCGCTTCAACAGTTGCTACTGCACAAAGCTCATGCAAGTTCATCGGTCGCGTAGCGGCTGCTGTATCAGGTGGTACAACGTTTACGGATCTTGGCAACAAGAAACCAGGCGCATCAATCTGTATCTTGCTAGATAAACGTGGTTGGGATATGCCACAGTTAGCAGCGTTCACGGGCGTTGATTTAGCTACGATTGATACGGCTAACCGTAAGCTCTTCTACCGCTTCGTATGTCTAAAAGGCGCAATGCCCCGTTTCAGCGTTATTGGCGACAACGTATCATAATTAGTTCAATGTAATCAAGGATTTAGCCGCTATATGCGGCTTTTTCCATTTTTGGGGTAAAATGGTTATTTATTTGTTGCAAAATAAAATTACAAAAGATGTGTATATTGGCCAAACACATAATTTTAAAAATAGAATGTGCAAGTATCGAAGTTTAAACTGTAGAGGTCAACCAAAATTATACAATGCCATTGCTAAATATGGATTTGATAATTTTGAAATTTATGTATTGCAAAATTGCAATAATCAAAGTGAATTACACGAGTACGAAAAATATTATATAAAGTTGTATAAATCAAATATTTATGGTTATAATTGTTCAGAAGGTGGTGAAAATACTACAAAAGGACACAAATATTCAAGACCAAACTTTACCAATGAACATAGAAAAAATATGTCTTTAGCCCATTTAGGTAAAGCAAGTAGGCCATCAGGTTTTAATTTAACCCAAGATCATAAAGAAAAATTAAAACAATCTAATCAATATCGTTCTACTCAAGTTCGATGTATATCAACTGGCCAGATATTCCAAAGCATATCTGAATGTGCTCGTCAATTAAATATTGATAAAGCTCAATTACAGAGACATTTAAATAACAAACCACATCATAATACAATTAAAGGTTTAATATTTAAATTCGTTTAAAATGGTGGTCGCTTAGTAGCTGGCAAATCACGTTTAGTGAGTTTTTTGTAATAAATGTTAGCAATAGGCCGTCTGCTGCCTAAAATATATTGTCCTCTATCATAATCCCAATCAGCTTTTTCTGATTCGCATCCACATTGATTGCATCGCCACCAATAGTCAGTTCCATCAAAACTACCGTAATCGTCTTTATTTCCTTGAGATTGTAGTTCCACTCTATCATCTGGATGTGGACACATCTTTTTCAATTGATTTTTTAATTCTGTGCGCTTGGCAGACAATTCATTAATGGTGTCTCTAAGGGAATCTATAGATTTATCATAACAAACAATGTCTTCAATTAATTTTTCAATGTCTGTCATACATTTTTCTTTAAAATATCATTTGGTTCTGCTTTAATAGCTTTCCATCCCCAAATTCTATATGTAGTAACTACAAACAAATCACTAGAATGGCCACGATCATATCCTAGACGAATTTTTTTCAGGTATTTTTCAAGTGCTTCATCTTTTAAAGTTGAATAACAATTGAAATGAATTAACATTTCACCAGCTTTTGCTGCTTTTAAAATTTTAGGATATACTTTATTGTTAAAGTATTTTTCACCTAAATCATCCAATTTTAATTGATGTTTTTCCAATCCTTCTGTGAAAATTTTATTTATATCATTTAAGTTCATGCTTTAACCTCAAAATTTACATTTCCAATGAAATCTTGAATGTCATCATAACCACAGTATGATACAGCAGACCTAACCCCATCTGAAATAGAATCAACTATAGCTTTAACTGAAGTTAATTTGATGTTTTTTACTTCTAAAGCGCGACCTTCTATATAGCGATTATCATTACCGACTAATGATTTGGCTACTGATGAAGCCCCACCATAGAACACACCTGTTCTCGCAGCTTCAGACTCTACAGCTTCTTTGAACATGCCACCAATCATTACGTAATTGGCACCAGCACCAAATGCCTTAGCTACATCTCCTGGTTTACGAATACCGCCGTCAGAGATTAGCCCTTCGCCCATTGAATATTTGGCACAATCTAAAACAACTGTCATTTGGCCTCTGCCAATGCCTGTATTTGGCGTTGTTAAACATGCTTCTCCTGCACCAATGCCACATCGTAGCAAATTGCAAACATCTAGCATTTCGTAAAATGCTTTACCGGTATGTACGTTACCTGAAGCAACATTTAAAGATGTATAGTTTTTTATTTTTTTAACTTCTTCTATACAATCAACAGTATGGCAATAGGCCACATCTAACATCATTTCAAAAGGGTGATGATCCAAAAGCTTTTTGCAAGCATCGAATCTTTCTCTCCAATCCTTCAAACCTACCGATAGCCATAGCTTTGATTTACTACCAAATAGTTGAATGGTAGACACAGCTTCTGCCATTAAAACAAATTGATCTTGCGGCGCACAAAAACGATGTACTGGTAAGCTGACACCGTTTTTGATGCATTCTTTATTGAATTCTGAATTTTGTATTGCACTCATTGGAGCTACAATAATTCTGTTATTATCAAATTTTACATTATTTCTAGAAGAAACGATACCGATTCTATCTGTAATAATGTGTAAATCATCAAAATCATAAGAAATACTTGAAACAATGTTACTCATCTATATCCCTTGAGTTAGCAATGGCATCCAACAGCATTTTGTCTTCTATGTTGCTTAACAACATATCTTGCATTGACGACAATATACCTTGGGCTAATTCTTTGCCACCATTTTTTAAATCTTTAAAAACGTAGTTTTGTAGAAAAGCTTTATTTTGTAATATTAGTTCATAAAGTCTTACTTGCATAAGCTTATACTGCAAAACTGATTTTGGCAACTCTTGATAATAAGTTCTTAATAATGCAGCAAGCAATGCTTGGTTTATACTGGTTTGAGCTGTAACCTCTTTAACAGTTGCGCCCTGCCTGAATAGAGCATCTGCCAATTCTAGCTGCACACCTATCTTAATAATTTCTTCTTTATAATGTGGTGATTTTTTATCTATAAATGGAGATATGAAAGATAAATGTTTTATAGATGAAAATCCTAACTTCTTAAGTTCTAAGAAGAAATTCTTGATATTATGTTCTTTTTTTAGAAAAGCTAAATTTTCTTTAACTAAATCTATAATTTCTTCTTGAGTCGGTTCTGTCATACTAATTCTTTAAGCAACTCATTTGGCTCAATGGGTGCAGGATCTAAATTCCAAGCACTGTTGTTAGAGACTTCTCCTGTTTCCCATTTCACTTCGTATAAGTCAGGTAACCTATTAAAGGGACTACGTTCCTGTGTAGACATGCCTGTATCTGAATCAAAATACTGATGTATTACTTTTGTTACTATACCTTTTAAATGTATACCCACAACACTAGAGACAACTTTATCACCTATGTTAAAATGATGCATTACAAAATACTCATTAATAATTCATTTGGGTCAATTAAATCTATTGTAAAGAAACCATATCCTTTACATTCAGGACAATCTATAACATCATTATATCCGGCCACAGCTAATCCGTTACCATCGCAAGAGTTACATGCAACGTCTGCATAATAAGGCGACCCGTGCTGACCACCCCATATTTCAATACGAGGATTGCTCATGTTATTCAAATGGAATGGTAAATTTGATTCCAGGTGCATCACCAGCATATTTGGCGATTATTAGTCCAAGATGCGGTATGTTATGAGTATTTACAGGAACACCCCAGCACCCATCTGTTAGTAGTATTACCCCGTCAACGCCTTCTTTTTTAGCGTGGTCAAAGATTGGCTGCATATCAGTTCCGCCACCACCACGTGGATTTTTAGGAAACTTGTTAATTTGGTCCGCATTCAATTCTTCTGCGTATGTTATTTGCGTATCACAAAAAGCAACTTTTATGTTACGGCAGAATGATGCCGCAAATACCATGTAAGAATAAAACTTCTCAAATTCTTCTTGACCTATTGAACCGCTTGTATCGATACCTATCAATAGATTTGGAGCATTCTCGGCTTTCCTCCCTGGTGATCTATTGCCATAGCGTCTGCTTTGACGTTTCCAAGTGTGCAAAGTTGTATCCAATCGACACGTTTGAACGAAATGTTCAAGTGTTGAACGCCACTTTGGCTTTGGCTTGCGAATACTTTCAATAATACGTTGCATGTTACCAGGAAGCTTGCCCCACTCGCGCTCTCTATCGCATTCCTTAGCAGAGCTTTTAAGCAAATCATTTAGATATGCTTGCGCTTCTTCAGTCATTTCTTGACCAAGGCTATCTGGTTCATCAAACCCATGGTAATCTAAGATTACTTGGCCGTTTTCAATCAGCTTTTTAAGCGTTTCAACGTCCATTTTCTTGCCACCTTGCTTACTTTTCAATTCTTCAAATATTTTGTCATAGACTTCTGGCAAAGCCATTTCGTCCAGATTTAGACCTTTGAGATTTTCAAAGGAAGATTGATGCATCAAAAAGTTACCCAGAACTTCTTCTGAATCATTCTTGTTAAATGCAGGTATTTCCCTGTTAATAAGAACGTCATGAGCCAAGTTGGCTACTTTCTTGTTCATGTTATGAACATCTTGTCTTTGAAAGATATCTTGGCAAATATGCATAATTTCATGCACAATTACGCCACTAAGCTCTTCATATGTTGGCTCATATTCGCAATCAATAAGTGGGCTGTCAGGATTTGACTTATCCTGTGGCTTCTTATATTTATACTTATCAAAAGCTTGCGAATTGAAAAACAAAGTAGGAACCACATTACCTGGTACGTATCCTACGCCTGCAATAGCAACCTCACCAGTTTCTTGAATTTTAATCTTTTTCAAGATGTGGTAGAAGAATCGGTAGTGTGTATACACTGACTTGATTGCTTCATGGAGTTTTTCAACACCATTGTTGTTAATTTTGTGACCTTCTTTGGTCTTTTTTGGCTCTAATTGATCTATTTTTTCTTGTAGGCTCATAATATTTCTTTTAGTAATATATCAGGTTCTTTTAGTTTAATCAATTGCCATTGCACTTCTAAGGTTGGTCGGACGACCTTTTCCCATCTTACCCATATTCTACCACTTCTTTCTGATATTGAATATACTTCGCCAATACCAGTTTGTGTTACGGGTCTTATTGAATGAGTGACTTTATCACCCTTTTTCAGGGAAATTTTCATTACTTACCAGCAGCGGCTTTTTCCTTAGCGGCGCGTGTAGCAGCTTCCTTTTCATCACGACGCTTTGATTCAGCGTAGATCTTGTTAAGCTTTTCACGCAAACCAGGAACAGAATCACGCAGCGGGATCAAGATATCATTCTGAATGCTATCTTTATCAATGTGCAACCAACCGATACGGCTGAAAAAGGTACTGACCCATTCAAAGACTTCAAGATGATTGAGGAATGTACCAAGCGATTTGGTCAACTCTGGGTAATTCTTCAATGAGAAGTGCTTTTGTTGAGCATCGCACTTATCCTTAATGCCTTGAACATGGGTATAAAGCATGTCAATCCACTGATTTACAATGCTAACATCGTTAATCTTGCCATCCTTCAAAGCTTCGTTACGCGCCTTGTGGAAATCGGCCATCATTTGCTTGACACCATCATCCATTTCTAGAAGGCGTTCAATACTAATGCTCGCTGGGCTTGTCATAAACTTCTGAAATTGAATCGTAGCAGAAGTACCTATTTCACCAGCCATTACCGTGAACACATCCATACCCTTGTTAACTTCAAGGGATCGAATGAGATATTCAAGTGAACGTGGCGAAGTCTTAGCCGCACCATCTAGTGATACAATGTTTGGCTCAGCGCGTAGCCAGCGAACGATGTTATTATTATCGCCATATTTCTTAGCGAGATATTCAATAGATTCCTGTGGCTTTGGAGCCAAGGTGTATTGAGTCAATCGATCACGAAGAGCTGGATCAAGCTCTTTAACAGA
>JACCDR011011855.1_pt1 | contig 20676 bp, 18 predicted proteins | sample 7446431 | NCBI WGS metagenome assembly JACCDR01 (sample SAMN15323443, study PRJNA562643) | freshwater metagenome | isolation source: river surface water | place: USA:Blue River Watershed | collected 2017-08-17 | reverse complement strand
GCACAATGGACCACGACTTCGATATCGTCCAATATACTATTGTAATCTGTGTCAGAATCAATACTTGCATAAAAAAATGATTTAGTAATCTCAGAAGGCTTGTTTCTACCAAGAAGTACAAGATCATGTCCTTCTAGAGAGCTTAGAAGTTGTCGACCAACAAAGCCATTATACCCAGTTAATAAGATTTTCAAAAATACACCTGAAAAATATTAAATTGATTTTTTATCATAACAACTTTGAATAAACAGAAATGTGAGATGTAAATATCTTTTCATTTGAAAATTTATTTTCAACTAAATCTCTCCCAAATCGCCCCATAGATATTAAAGAATCAGGGTTTTCAGCAAAAAATTTCAAAGAAGTAACAATATCATCAGTAGATGAAGGCCTAACAATAAAACCATTTTTCGAATCTATACAAATATCTTTACAACCTCCGATCGCGGTGGTTATTATTGGTCTACCTATTGCGCAGGCTTCAATTAGTATGCGAGGCACCCCTTCTCCATATGTCGTTGGCAAAACAACCACATCTGAATTCTCGATTAAAAAGTTTACGTCTTTTCTTTCCCCAAGCCATTCAACACATCTTTCATTTACAAGCACATCCAATTCCTCCTTGCTGTATGCAAGAGGAGAACAATTATCAACAATGCCTGCAACAACTAATTTAATGTTAAGACCTTCAAATCTTAAGTTTTTAACTGCAGAAACGGCATAATCTAAGCCTTTGCTTTTAAGTAATCTACTAGCAAATAAAACCTTAAGCTCACCGTAATTTTTATTAGGCAATGAGTAGGCGAACTTATTGCAATCAACACCAGCACCGAATACTCTTTCCATTCTTAAGTGGTCTGAAATTTTATTTTTTTGAAAGAAAGACATATCATCTTCATTTTCAAATAAAATAAAATTTTTAGCATTCTTGTAGAAATACTTCAAAGCTTTAAAGACAAAAAACCTAACTAAACGATGTTTAATTGCACGAGATGAAATTAAAGTGCCTAAACCTGCGTAAGTAGAAACATAATTGAATTTATCTAACACGGCCAAAAAAGCAACGTATAAATTAGGCTTGATCGTCACTGAATGAACTAAATCTGGTTTTACTTCTTTTAATATACTCCGTAAAGCAATGATTGATTTAATCTCTTTAAGAACACCTGTAGATGTTCTATCAAGCTGAAAATCATGAACAAGAATGCCTTTTGATTCCAAATCTTTTTTTATGATCTCCGATTGAACTGGGACTGCTAAATGGACTTCATAACCGAGTTCTATCATATATAGAGCTCTTTCAAACCAGTGTAAACTGAAGTACCAGTCTGCATTTAACACATATAAAAATTTTAACTTTTTTTGTAGAAAATAATTCATTTAATTATCACTTAATAATCAGCTTTGTTTGCTTGCATTTTCATACCAACATTGAAATATTAAAATAGCCCAAAGTTGATAATGCCAATTACGCTTTCCATTTTGATGCTCAAGCCACATTCGTGAAATAATATCGTAATTAAAGAAACCGTCGTCCTCAATTCGTTGCTTTGTGATCAATGTTTCTGCCCAAGGCTTTAATGGACCTCTTAACCATTCGGCAACAGGTATCGCAAACCCTTTTTTCGGTCGTTCAATAAGCTCTTTTGGAACAAATTTATAAAGAATTTTACGGAGGGGTATTTTACCTTGGTTGCTCTGTAGCTTATATTTCTGTGGGATACGCCAAGCCAATTCAAAGACTCTATGATCTAAGAATGGAGCCCTTGTTTCAAGAGAAACCGCCATGGCAGCACGATCAACCTTGGTTAGAATATCTCCAGGAAGATAGGTTAGACTATCATGTGCCATCATCCAAGAAATATGATCCAAACAATCAGGAACTAGTTCTCTAACTTGACTACTCCCAGCTGCAGCTCCAATAACAACTTGCTCAGGCTCTTGCCATATAGAGGTCAATTCTAAATATAATGTTTCTAGATTTGCAGCAGTTATGACATTAGCAGCTTTATAGAGTTTATCCCCCAAATTAGACATTCGGTATTTTTTGGGAATAAGTATATTCATCTTATTCCAAAATGATATCGACCCGCACCTTAAGAGAGCTGCTGTAAAAATACGCATCAATCGAGGAAACTTAGAAAGAATCCGCCATAATTTTGCTGTAAGTAAATAACGATTGTAACCACAAAATAATTCATCTCCGGCATCACCAGAAAGACATACAGTGACATGTTGACGAGCCATCTCAGAAACTAAGAATGTTGGTATTTGAGAAGAATCAGCAAATGGTTCATCATAAATATCAGCGATTTTATTAACAATGCTAAGAGCCTTATCTGCAGTTACAATAAGTTCGTGATGTTCAGTACCAAGATGGCTAGCGACCGCTGATGCAAATGGTGCCTCATTGTAGTCTTCTTCTTCAAAACCTATCGAAAATGTTTTTACTGGGTTTTTACTAACATCCTGCATGAGTGAAACAATAAGTGAAGAGTCTACTCCCCCAGACAAAAAAGCACCTAATGGCACATCTGACAACATTTGCTCGTTGATAGTATGCTTTAAGGTCATCTCCAATTCTAACGTAACTTGTTCAATGTTGGGAATTGGATTTAAACGGCTCTCTGAAATTTTATCTGTTAAATTCCAATATATGATTTTATTTACCATTTCAAGGCGATTATTAAAAGTTATGATCTGAGCAGGTTCGACTTTGAATATGCCTTTATATATAGAATATGGTGCAGGAACATAATTGTATCGGAGAAACTTTGCAAGAGAATCACGATCTATTTGTGGGTTAAACGATGGCAAGGCTTTGAACGATTTGAGCTCGGAGGCAAATATTAAATCCGTGTTATTTGGAAGGCCAAAATAAAGTGGCTTTTCACCAAATCGATCTCTTGCCAAAGATAAAGTTTGTTCTTGTTGATCCCAAACCGCCAAGGCAAACATACCAACACAACGTTTAAGCGTTTCTTCTAATCCCCACACTTCTATAGCCATCAGAATGGTTTCCGTATCCGAATGCCCCCTCCATGATCGAACAGAATCCATTTCTAAAGCCATTCTTAATTCAAGATGGTTATATATTTCACCGTTAAAAGAAATAACAAAACGTTTGGTACTGGACAGCATAGGCTGGTGACCAGCTTCCGTCAAATCAAGGATAGCTAAACGTCTGTGTACTAAACCAATTCGAGCATCCGCGTTAATCCAAATACCAGAACTGTCTGGACCTCGGCTGAATATTTTTTGCCCCATTTGTTCTAATAACACCTCGATACCATCTTGTAACGGAGCGACACTCAAAATCCCAGCCAGACCACACATTCATATTCTCCTAATAATTGCTTAAGCGAGTGAGTGAACTCGCGAATAAGCAAATAATTTTAAATTCGTGTAATAAAATAGACAGACTAAAAATGCATAAAAACCTTCGCGGTATCTAATTGCAGATCCTGGATTTAACACACCAAATGGATAGTGAACAAATAAAACCCAAACTGTAACAATGAAAAATAATGAAAATAGGTGTATATTGAATTTTTTCTTCATAATCGAAAATAAAAAACACTTTAATGTCAGATACAAAAAAGAAAAAACAATAATACTGCTTTCAATGAATGCCATAAAAAACTGAGGTTTACTTAAGGCCTCAGCAAAGGTTGGACCAATGAAAGCAACAAACATTCCATAAGGGGCATTAAAAAAAACATCATATTTATCAACCCAAATTTCATTTTCTCTGGTGCTACTTCCATCGGATTCGAAGTGCTGGGGCATCATAACCGCAAGCATATCGATATAGTCTCTCATTACATAAAGAAGAAGTGCTGAGCAAAAAACAAAAAGTAAAAAAGTAAAAAGCTTGCCATAAGCCTTTAAACTGAAAGTTCTAACAATGAAAAGATACACTGCCAAGCTAGCAATGCCAACCATATATTGAGGTTTAAATATCAAGCAAAGGTATAAAGAAATAACTAGAAGAATTTTCCTTTCGATCTTTCTACCTTCAAATATATCAATGAAAGCTGCGAGTATGACGCCCATAAAAAATACTGAAACAGATTCTTTTGATACAATAGATGTCCATATACCAAAACTAGGAACGGAAAGAAAAATCAATAAAACTGTAAGTTGCGCCTTAGATAAATTTAGCTTTTGCAATGGGAAATAAACTCCCCAAAAAGCTAAAGTCAGGAAAAATAAATGCGCACCAAATTGTGTAGTCACAGAGCTAAGTGAAAATGCAAAAAAGTCCATCATAGCCGTGGAGTTATATATAAAAGACAACTCACCAAAAGTAGGGCCAGCAAGATAGCGTTCAGTATCCCCTAGAGTAGTTAGTTTCGAGAATACAAAGACAGCAAAAAACATATAAAAAGTTTTGCTTAGATAATAACAGAACCAGATTTTATTAACTTTTAAAGTCAAAATTACTTAAACCATATGTTTATAAAGTTAGCAGCCATAGCATCTAGGCTGAATTGATCTTGAATACGTTGTCTACATCGCTCTTTTAGTTTATCCCAATATGTCTTATCACTGAAAAGATGGCTTACTTCCATCATCGCCTGAGCCAATAACTCGTGATTTTTAGCCGGTACCAACCATCCATCTTCACCGATAATTATACCAGCATCGCCTACTGAAGTTGATATACAGGGAACACCACAAGCCATAGCTTCAGCGATGACATTCGGAAAACCTTCATACTCGGAAGATAATACATGACAATCTAAACATGACATAACTTCAGGGATATTATTGGATTGGCCAAGTAAGATTACATGTTGATGAATCTTAAGCTCTAGAATCTTAGCCACTAACGCGACATTTTCATTATCACAGCCTTTACCAACAAGCAACAACTTACAACTCTTACTCGTTTTATCTATAAAAGAAGCAAAAGCGTTTAGCAAATTAGAATGATCTTTTGCAGGATCATAACGTGCAACCATTCCAAAAATTATCTCTGTACCATCAATTTGGCTACCTAAAAATTTTTCCCGATTTAAGGGCTGCGGAGATAACTTGCATAGGTCATATCCATTAGGTATAACAACAAACTTACCCTTATAACCAATTTTTTGGTGTGAATGTACAGCGGTCGAGGCGCATGTAATATGAGCCTTAGGAAAAATGTTTGATACAAATGCACAAGCCTTCATAACAAGACGCATCGAGAATTTCATGGTTTTTATGTCGAAATCTGCTTGCCGTAGTCCCCAATACAAATTCTTCTGGTTTGAAAACCAGCAAGCAGCTCCACCCAACAGATCAGCATGATAAAGCCAAGTTTGAACCACATCGGCTTGCAAGTTTCTAACGATGCGCACAAGCCTACATAAACGCGCTATACAATTGAATTTTCCAAGCTCTAAACATTCGACCTTGATCCCTTCCGCCTCTAGTAGTGCTTTATACTTACCTGCACCAGTTAGCGATACGACAGTATGCTCAATGTCATATTTAGTATGCTGAATCAAGCGAAAGAGAGCACCTTCAGCTCCACCGTCGTTTAAACCGGTGATAATATGTAAAACTTTTCTCATTTGTTATCTCAAGAAATTTTTCTTAGATTCAACATTGAGCACTGTATTCAGAAAATACTCAGCATAACGTTCAATACTCTGCTCCTGATGCACTTTCGTTACAGCCCGCTCGGCTAACTGCTCTCGTTTCTGGTGGTCAGTTAAAAGTAACTTAATCGCTGAGAGTAACTGAGCACTGTCATAATCAATCAAGATCGCACATGATTCATCAAGAAATAGCCTAGTTTCACCTACATCCGTGGCAATGACCACACAACCAGAAGCCATTGACTCTAAAACGACTTGAGAGGGATAGTTACCAAACTGCTGCAGTGAAAGTGAAATCTTTGATCTTGCTAGCACATCAAAAGGGTCAGAAGACTGATATATCTTTGCCCCCAGGACTTTTATCTCAAGTGGACCTGCGCCACAAATATGGACATTAAAATCAGCAAGCTCCTTCGCAATTGACTCTAACAGCTCATGCCCTTTATAACGCGTAAAACGGCCTAAAAGAACCACATCTATATCCCGTTCTTGAGCCTGCTTTACTTTAGAAAAATCAGTAAAACTGCAAGGAGCTATCTTGATTTTTGCAGAATCAATAGAATCAAACGCGGACACATAAGCATCTTTTACCGCTGGTGATAGGCAATCAACTGAGAGTACTTTGCTTATTGTTTTTCTTGATAAAAACCTATTAACATTGGTTGCATTTTGCTTGTAAGTTAAATCGACCATCGCAATAGATAAGGGTGGCAAACGATGGCTGAATCTTGTTAAAAAATATGACACAATATCAGGGTTTGATACATAGAAAACCCTATCAAATTGCCTTTTTCGGATCCTAGAAGGAAGCGCAAGGAGGCTAAGCAGCTTTCCAAATTTCCCTTGAATTAAAGATAAGCCTTTAAAATCCAAAAATTCAAAATTAACTAATTCACGTCTCAAACCCAATGCATCAATTGATTCAAGTGCAGATTTAAAACAAATTACTGTAACTTTCAATTGAAGCTTTTCAGCTATGTGAAAAGCAAGTCGTATAAATCGCCTTTCAGCACCACCAAAACAAGAGTCAGCCCACAAGAGAAAAGCAATGTTCAAAGTTTTACTGGATGGCGATTCAAAAAACATGAATTATATAACCTTAAAAATGAGCGACAAAAATAAAAAATTAAAGCGAAATAAAAAACGAAGCTAGAATGCTTTAGAAGAGAACACAAAAATCGGAATATGGTAATATTTTTGTGAAAAAATAAAATAAAGTAAAAACCCTAGTAAAGCAGATACGCAAGAGGCAAATGCGACACCAATTAATCCATAATCAGGAATAAGAAGAAAGTTTAATGACAAATTTAGTAGAGCAGTAATCAAACTAATTCCTGAGATAATAGCAGTTCTCCTATGAATGGCTAGTCCGGGAAAAAAGATATATAAGGTTGATAAAATTACAGAAGCGCAAAGATATGGCACCAAATCGGCAGCTGAAGAAAAACTTTCATCAGCAATAATCCTGATGATTTCATACCGCGAAAGGGTTATGGTTATAAAAAATAAAGCAGCAAGGAGGATGAATATTCGAAACAGGTTTGCAATTTCACTAGGTGTTTTTGAATCTTTAAATTTGCTGTAAATAAGCGGAGATAAAGCCTGCTGAAATCCAACAGTAAGTAAAGACGTAACAAACGCAACCCTACTAGCGACACCATAAATCCCAAGTTCATGCAGTGACATCATTTCCTTTATAGACACTCTATCAACATACATTGCAGAGATAACACCTATAGATGACGGAACCAATGGTATAGAATATCTCAACATTATTTTGAGATGCTCGAAACTAAATGTAAGGCCAAAAGAATTTCTCGAAAAATAATAGGCAAGTAATATACCAATAGAGTTCCCTAAAATCATAGCAGCAATAGCACCTTCAACACCTAAATCTAAAACTAGCAATGCTAAAAATGTGAAAAAGGCAATACTTAAAGCTGATAAAAAAACACATAATATATTTTCTTTTATTTTTAATTCCGAGCGAAGCTGACTTTGCATCAAATAAAAAATGGCACCTACAAAATATAATATCGATGCTGTTTTAACCAATAAACTTTTATTCGGCGTATCGAACATTAATATTGAAATATATTCCGAAAAAGCCATAAAAAGTACTAGAAAGACCACGTAACAAAAGATTGAAAACCATAGAGCCGTTGATGCATATAAATGAGGCTCTTTCGTACCCAAAAACTCAGGGACGAAACGGTGCAGACTTTGAGTTATCTCTAATGACACAGTGACCGCTACAAGTGCACCAACAACTGTAATAAAATCGATCATTCCAAAGTCTGAAGGCGAAAGGACCGCTGTGTATAGTGGCAGCAGAATGAATGATATACCTTTAGTCAATAAACTTGCTAAGGAATAAAGCGCAGAATGCCGTAAGAAATCTTTAAGCATTATTGCCCCACTAGCATTCTGAATTTCTCGGAAGCCTTGTTGTATCTATAGTGTTGTTCTGCAAACTCATAACCCTGTTTAGCGTAAAGAGTAATAGATTCAGGATTGTCTAATAAAAATTTTAACTTGTCATATATAAGCCAGTAGGGTGTTACAACCCAACTATCATCAAAGTCCTTAGCTAAGGAAGTTTCAATGGCTGGATCTGCAGAGGTCAAAACAGCACAACTATGCGCCATTGCTTCTGCAGCAAAAATACCAGGAACAAATGCATAAAACTCGTTCAATACAATATGAGCAACTTCTAGATTTTTTAATAACTCAGAATGTGGCATATTAATCAACTCTATGTATTTAATTTTATACCCTTCCATTTTTAGCTTTTTAATTGCAGCCCTCACAAGCTGAGTACCTTTTATTATTGGAGACGATGGCCCATGACAAACAATAAACTCTTGAACATTAGAAAACTTGGATAAATTATTCTTAAACATACTATCTGGCAAGAAATACAAACATGGATGAGTATATCTATCTATATATGCCATTTGGTCTATCGCAGGATTAAAAATATGATCTGCGAATTTACTCGCAGCACAACCTAAATTTTTGCGGTTATTTTCATTAAAATCTGAGTTTATACCTGGATTTGAAAAAGGCTGGTAAGTAGTTATTACATCTAGCTCCATCCTTTCAGCAAATTGATTAAGTAATTTAAAAGAACGGATCTCACTACCTACAAAGTAACAAATAAGTTTCTTATTTAATGACTTTGCAAAAGCAAACTCAGAAGTTCTGCCATCTTTAGCCGCCGTGATAAAACCAGCAGAGCCTAAATATATAATACCGTTGTGCTTTTTAAGTAAGCAGCCTAATAAAAAAGGGATATAAAAAACTTGCCAAATACGTTGAAGGATATTCGATGAATACAAGGTCACATCGTAATTAAAATTATAAAACCTATTCGAGGCAAAATTTACGCTCGTCGAAGAAGGAAGAGCTTGGGCTAAATTCTTCAACATTGAAGCAGTTTCGAAACCTGCTACTATCCAGTCCTTTTTTACAACAGGTTCTCTGTGTGCATAATAGCTCAGTTTTAGAATAAAGAGCTGTAACTTGAAACAAATATATAAAACAGTCTTTTTCATTTGAGTGCTTTTTCTAATTCATTTTTATCAGGAAAGTTAACTAAAACCCCCATCCCCTTACTTTGGTATACAACCATGCTTCCTAAAGCAACTGCAGAGACAGCTGTACCTTTAACGATTTCTTTTATAGAAGATATGTCTTTAGCCCCTCCGTTCGCAATAACTGGTATGTTAACTGCGGAGCATATTTGCCTGACTAACTCCGTATCGAAGCCAGACCATGTACCTTCTTTGTCAATGCTTGTTAGAAGTATCTCTCCTGCACCTAATTGCTGTACCTTTATTGCCCAGTCTATTGGATTAATTGAATGTTTTTTACGTCCACTATGGCTATAAAGCGCGTAACCACCAAAAAATCTCTTTTTAACGTCCATTCCAACAATTACAGCTTGTGACCCAAACTTTTCAGAAATTTCAATGACTAACTCTGGCTTTGAATAAACAGCGGAGTTAATCATAACTTTTTCAAAACCCATCTTAAAAAGACGCTCCGCATCAGCCATGGTTGTAATACCACCACCATAGGATAATGGCATAAAACATTCATTTGCAATGCTTTGCAAAAGCTCGAAATTAGGGCCACAAGATTTAACTGAGGCATCGATATCTAATATAGATAACTCATCTACTTCTAGCTCATTGAAGATTCGGACAGTATTTACCGGATCACCAATATAATTGCTTCGCTTAAATCTTACTGTTTTAACTAACGCTTCGCCTTTGAGGAGCAAACAGGGTATTACCCGAGTTCTGAGCATCTTTATAAATCCGAAAAATTCTGAAAAAGTGTCATACCAAATCTATGACTTTTCTCTGGATGAAATTGGACACCAAAAATGTTATCGCTCACAATTCCAGAATCAAATTTTAGACCATAGTCGGTTTGTAATAGTGAGTTTTCCTGCGCGTCACACTGCACATAATAAGAGTGTACAAAATAAAAACGAAGCTCGCCAAACTGGTCAAATTTACGTAATAATGGACTATTTTTCTGATTTGAGTTAACCAGATTCCATCCCATATGTGGGACTTTTAGATCAGATGAAATTCGGCCCTTCAAAGCCAGTGCATCTGCCTTAATCCAACCTAACCCTGGTAAAACGCCCTCCTCTGAGGACCGTGTTATCAACTGCATTCCCAAGCATATTCCCAAAACAGGAATCTTCTCTTTTAAGGCCTTTTGATCAAGAACTTCTTTTAGTCCAGAGCTAGCAATTTTATCCATTGCAGCATCAAAAGCCCCAACCCCAGGCAAAAGTATTTTAGATGATTTCGCTATAACATCAGGGTCACTCACTATTTGGTTTTTTACTCCTATGTATCTGAACATATTAGCAATAGAACCTAAATTCCCCATTCCGTAATCAACAATCGTAATCATTTTTTATCTTCTAATGGAAAGCAATATTTGAGGTAAAAACTCATAGGCACAAGATTCGCTTTAGCCAAAATAAAAAATAGAGGTCTAAGTCTTTCAAATCTTCGTTTATATGTTTTAAAATCCCTAAAGTTTCGTTTGGGCCCCATCATCAACTCTTCAAATTCTTTCTCTGATAAACTCAGTCGTTTCTTCACATACACAAGCAGCTCTGGGTCAACTTCTACCGGTTTGCGGTAAATATCTAATGCTTCTTGATGGCTAATCTTGCCTGACCGAACATCTGCAGACAAACTCCAATTGCGGTTATCAATGGAAAATTTTACAGGGTTGTAATAGGTATGCAAAAATGCAGCTGAGCGGTTCTCTAAATGGTGACCACCGTAATAGCTCCAACCTGTTTTCTCAGTCAAAACCTTTCTAGCATCCTCTTTAGAATAATCCAGATACCATAAAGGTCTAATAAACTTTTGACGGTAAACTAATGCCCATTTCATAAACTGGAAAAATGTCATGTTAGGGTATGTTCTCAGCTTCTTTAACGAGCCATATTTTTTATGGATGTCCTGAATATACTTACCATCAAAATAGTTTTTCCCCATTGGCGATACACCTTCAGCAACAAAAGAATGCCCTTCGATGATGTACTTTATGCCAAACTTTGCTGCTGTGCTCCGGATAACCTGAACGAAACCTATATCAGTTGAAGCATCAAATTCCGGGACACCCGCTTTCATAAAGGCACGAAATAGGTCTTCTGACTCTCGGTTATCTAAAACATGTGTATATAAGTCAATATTCAAGGCCTTTGTAACCTTTCTAATATTCTCTGTAGCTATGGCACTGTTCCACGTATTATCATAATGAACAGCAAGAGGTCGTAGACCCCACTCTAAAGATTTAATAAGTAAATAAGAAGAATCTGTACCACCACTAACTCCGATAACACAATCGTATTTCTTCCCTTTGCCATCACGCTTTATCTGCTCAATGATATCATTAAGTATTTTTTCGCCTTCTGGCAGACCTGTTTTAAACTGAACTTTTAAACTTTCAACTTGTCGACAATAATTACAAACTCCTTCAGTATCGAAATGAATAGACGGAACATTAGAATCATATATACAGGTCTTACAGATCTGAATTTCAGACATAAATCAAACTACCTATCGATATTAAGAAGATTCGCCAACAACACGACATGGCGTACCAAATGCTTTCTTTCCGGACGGTATATCTTTATTTACAAAACTATTGGCGCCTACAACAACGTTGTCACCAATAATAACGCCTTTGCTGATGATCGTATTTGGGCCAATGTAACAGTTCGAACCAATAGTTGTCGGAGCTACATCAATTTTTGCCTGACCAGCGCTAAGCGATCTTTGGACTGTGTCATGAGTATAAATTTGCACTCCAGCAGAAATTGAACAGTGGGAACCAATTGTCAGCCTGCCGCCACTTCCATCAAGGATCGTGAAAGGACCAATCCATGTATGTTCAGCTACTTTGACATCACCAAATACTAAGCTTGAATCATAAATAGTAGTACCTTCACCAAAACCAAGGTATCTAGCTTTTTCCCATCGGTCAGATAAATAATCGCCAACTGGCAAAACTCGGTTAAACCGAGTGTGAACCTCCAGTCTGCGCTGAAGGATCACTGATTGAAATAGGTGATGTAACCAAAGATTAATTTTCATCACAATAAGTCAATCAAAGCGTCAACAACTTGCTGCAACTCCGTAACAGAATACAGTTCACAAAATGGTAATGCTAAACCTTGTTTATACAAAGTCGAACCGTGTTCAAATTGATGGAGGTCATTCCAGTGATTTGGATAAATAGACAGTGAGCTTAGACTCTGAGCTCCTAAACTCGTTTCTATCCCCTTTTCACGTAGCTTTATAACCAATTCTTCCCTGTTGTATTCTTCAGAAAGCACTATCATAAATGTTTGCCAGCTATGCCCTATATGGGGTGAAGGTAAACTTATTTTTTTTGCATCGGCTAAAGGCTTTAGATTTTCAAGATAATATCCTGCGAGCTTTTTTCTTGTTTTAATCCATTCATTTAGATTTGTAAGCTGAATACGTCCTAGAGCTGCCTGAAAATTTGTCAATCGATAGTTTAAGCCAGGATAAAAAAAGTTCATACCGGCATCAGTACGCTCCATTCCGTGGTTACGTAAACGTCTCAATTTGTCAGCAATTTCATTACTATTAGTAACTACTAAACCACCTTCACCTGTAGTCAAGGTTTTACGTGGATGGAAGGAATAACATCCAACGTCACTTGCTGCGCCCATTTTTAATTGACCGTCTACAGCACCTAAAGCACAAGCGGCATCTTCAACTACAAAGAGGGCATGTTTCTTCGCCAAATCATTAATTGCATGCATGTCAGCTGGATGACCAAACTCATGTACTGGCATGATAGCTTTCAGCTTTTCAGGCCCCTGCCACTCGGAAATTGTTCTCTCCAGTTCAGACACTGACAGACAATAAGTATGTTTGCAAACGTCTACAATAATTGGCAAAGCACCAACCATTGCCACTACGTTAGCAGTTGCTGGATAAGTAAAGTCTGGTACAAGTACAGCATCTCCAGGCCCGATATCCAAGGCTAGTAATGCTAAATGTAAAGCTGCTGTACCATTTGACACAACATAAGCGTGTTTTACATTAAGATAAGATGCCAACTCTTGTTCAAATTCAATGCACTCAGCACCATGAACTAACTGGCCACTACGAATGATCTCATTCATTACAGTAATAGCAACTTCAGGGATATTTGGCTTAGAGAGCTTTATCATGATTAGTTGCTCTTAAAGAAGCTGCTTAATTCAGGTAAGGTATCTATATTTTTCTCGATCCATTCAGCTGTACGGCGTAAACCCTCTTCCATATCAACTTTGGCTTCAAAACCAATTAAGTCTTTAGCCTTTTTGATCAGAGGAATGCGTAACTCGATGTCTGCAGACAATGCATCACGGAAGATAATTTTCGATTTACTGTTAGTGACACGACAAACAGCTTCAGCTAGACCAAAAATCGTAGTAACAGCACGGCTATTTCCTATATTAAATGACTCTCCTACCGCATTTGGATGCTCCAGACAGCACATCACGCCTTCAACCATATCGTCAACAAAACACCAAGCACGAATTTGAGTACCGTCACCAAAAATCATCAGGTCTTCATTTTTTAAGGCTTTACGTATAAAAATAGATAAAGCTCCCTCACCTGTCTGGCCTGGGCCGTAAACATTAAAAGGTCGCACAGTGACGGTTGGAAGACCAAACTGCTTGTGGTAGGCGTGTGCTAAATGTTCACCTGCTAACTTGCCTACTGCGTAAGTCCATCGAGCCTCTCCTACAGCACCTGTAGTTGTCTGGTGAGTTTCATCTACCTTAAATGCATGAGAACCAAATACTTCAGATGTTGAAAACTCTATAAAACGCTCAACTCCACCGATTTGGTAAGCTGCTTCTAATGCGTTTGCTGTACCAATCATATTTACGCGCATTGTGGTCACAGGGTTTTTAATAGTTGATTCTATGCCTGCGATAGCAGCTGCATGAACAACTAATTGGTGGCCTTTCATCGATTCTTTTAACAATTCGAAATCTAAAACATCACCTTCGATTTGTTTAATATTCGGATGGTTTGCATATGCTGAATCTTTTAGAGTATTACGCGTATAATTATCATAAACTGTTATCTGGTTATTGTCTGCCAGTCGAGAAATTAACATACTCGCAATAAAACCTGCGCCGCCAGTTATAAATATTTTTTTACCTTGAATCATATTTTCCTCTCTCTTTAAATTGCAGATATTACAGCAGCAGATATTTCTGCAACTTGTGTTAGGTTCATAAAGGGATGCATAGGCAAGCTAAAGACCTGTTTAGCTAATTCGGATGCTATTGGCAGATCATTGTCTGTGTAGCCTAAATATTTGAATGCAGTTTGTTGATGCATACAAGTCCCGTAATAAATCATAGTGGGAATGCCTTTTGCTTTAAGCTCAGCCATTACCCTTTCACGTTCAGAAGACCTCAATGTATATTGTGCCCAAGAACTCAAATAACCAGAAGGAACATGCGGAGTTATGCAATGTGCCGATAAAAACTCGTTATACTGAGACGCAGCTTTATTTCTAAGTACTAACTCATCGGGAAAGGCAGCCAGCTTTTCTAATAAAATAGCAGCCTGCAAAGTATCTAAACGACTATTTAGACCAATACGAACGTTATCATACTTGTCCTTTCCTTTACCATGCACTCTGTATGATCTAAACAATGCTGCATACTCATCACTGTTAGTAAATATTGCACCACCATCGCCGTAACAGCCTAGTGGTTTAGCTGGAAAAAAGCTGGTTGTTGCTATATCACCAAAATTACCAGCTCTTTTACCATCAATCTCACCGCCAAATCCTTGAGCAGCATCTTCAATCAACTTTAAATTGTATTTGTCAGCAATACGCTTTAACTCAAAATAGTTAGCAGGTTGTCCGAACAAATCGACCGCGATTATAGCTTTTGCTTTTAACTTTCCTTCAACCATAACCTTCTGTATACGCCGTTCTAAATCGACTGGACAGATATTAAAAGTTTGCGCATCTGAATCAACAAAAACCGGTGTAGCACCCGCATAAGCAACGACTTCTGCTGTAGCGAAAAATGTAAATGTAGGACAAAAAACAGCATCACCATCTTTAACATCAAGCACCATCATCGCAAGTTGTAAAGCATCCGTACCATTAGCACAACTAATACAGTGCTTAGCTCCAACATAGTCTGCAAGCTTCTTTTCAAGCTCTTCAACTTCAGGCCCCATAATATAGTTCCCGTGCTCAAGAACTTTATGAATACGCTGATCGATTTTTTCTTTTAAATGAATATATTGGGCACCTAAGTCTATAAACTGCATCTCAACTTACCTTACTTACCTTGTCGTTTATAAGTACGTATTTGACACCTGTGTGCGGGCAGAATGATTCTGCATTACCTTTCAAAGGTAATGGCAAACGTTCACCGTATTCACTCATCCATCCAACTTGTTTTGCTGGCACACCAACCATGAGTGCAAAATCAGGAACATCACGGTTAATCACGGCGCCAGCCCCAACAAAAGAGTAAGCCCCTACTGTTACACCGCAGACAATAGTGCAATTAGCACCTAAAGTAGCACCTATTTTAACCAACGTGTTTCTATATTCATTTTTTCTTTCAACAAAAGATCGTGGATTATAAACATTAGTGAATACCATGCTAGGTCCACAAAATACGCCATCTTCCAAAATTACATTGTCGTATACAGATACGTTATTCTGGATCTTAACATCGTTACCAATAATCACTTTGTTGCCTATAAACACGTTTTGGCCTAATGAACAACGTTCACCAATTTTGGCACCACTGCATACATGTACAAAATGCCATATTCTGCTCCCCTGACCAATCTCGGCACCAGCATCAATCACAGCGCTTTCATGTTTCTGGAAATTACTCATCTTATTTAACCAGCTTTGTAACAAATGGATGGTAATCACCAGTCAAAGCAGATAATGATGCATTTCTGATATGTGCCACAGTTTCGATAGCGACTCTGTTCTCTTCTAGGCCAAAACCGTTTCCTGCAAGTATTTCTTTATAGCTTACTGTATGCAAGTCGGTAAAACCATCTGAAAACTCAATCGACTCTCCGTCTGCTGTGATTGCTCTGTAAGTTCTCTGTCCAGCAGCTCTTACTTCCTCAGGCACATCATTTACGTCTACAGACAAAAACCAGCGGACACGAGCTCTTTCATACTCTAGGTACCCTGCTGCTTTTGTTGGTGAGTTAAAGTGAACTTTATTTTCTTGTAAAGCGCCAAACACAAAATGAAGCATGTCATAGAAATGCACACCTATATTTGTTGAAATTCCCCCTGACTTCTTATCATCACCTTTCCACGACTGCAGGTACCAATGACCTCTAGACGTGATATATGTCAAATCAACATCAAACTTATGACCAGGAGAACTAGCTGCTACTTTTTGTTTTAGAGCAATTATCGAAGGATGCAGACGAAGCTGAAGAATAGTATTGACCCGCTGTCCTGTTTCTTTTTCAATTTCTTGCAACCCATCAATATTCCAAGGATTTAGAACAAGTGGCTTTTCGCATATTGCACTCGCTCCCGCTCGTAGTGCAAACCTCATATGCGAATCATGTAAATAATTAGGGGAACAAATTGCTACATAATCAACTTGCCTACCATTACTTTCTCTACGCAACTTATCTAAATGACGATCAAAACGTTCAAACTCGGTAAAAAAATCAGCATCAGGAAAATGGCTATCTATGATACCAACAGAATCATTTTTATCTAAAGCAGCTACAAGATCGTTGCCTGTATCTTTAATTGCTTTCATATGCCTCGGAGCGATGTAACCAGCCGCACCAATTAACGCGAAATTTTTCATATCAACCCTCTACCTAACATATTATTAATGTATTTTTAAACTTTATTGAAAATTAAAAACAGGCAAATAGTTCAAAATAAATTTTCGTTAGAAACATCAGCATGAAAATATCAGTCATCCCTAATAAAAAATCTAGATAACATGATCCTACCTGCCTGAATGTAATTCTCCTCGAATGCTTGTTTAATTGCAGCAAATAAGTCGTTTAAAGTTGTTCTATCTCCAACCGCCATGTTGTACAACTGATATTTTGAGATATCCTTCTCAGTTTCAGCCAAAAACTAGTCTAGCTTGAATTCTTGATATAACAAAAATCGCGGGTTGCTTCGTTAGCACCATTAATGTGGTCATTATCGCCGAAAATAATGGCGCAGCCTACTTCTCAATTACTGAAAGCTTGGCACAATTAGAATATTGACGTTCAACTAAAAAGTTAAAATATCGCAATCGAATTCACTTAAAACCGTAAGTGTGTATCAAAACATTTGTGTAAAGTTCTATTACATATTTGTCACGGCATACGTAAAAGGCGTGTTCCCAAGATTTTCCTCGATTTTTGGCAGCGCGGAGTAATAATGATAAATAAAACTGCTTGCAGCATTGCATGTTATTGGGTCGGCTCTAGACCGCTGTACAGCATCCAACACCGCTAGATTCATCACAAAATCCACTCCATGTATAGCTTGATTGCAATTTTCTAGGTTACTAAAATCTCAATGAATATAACTAAAATCAGAGCTTACAACTAAATAAGCTCTGGACCTCATCCAACTTGCGTTGATTGCCCGTGCCGCCTTGTCTAGCTCAACAACGGTTTAATCTAGCTTAAATAAGGTCTCTAAAAATTCGAGCCAATTAACCCTCTAATCTTTTCACCAGCTAGATTTTAGGCTTGTACTATGATTGTAACTCTATTGTTTCTTAATATAAGATCCAGTCCTGTTACAACCGCATATCAACTGCATCAGCTGGCAGTACATATTTCAAATCGTATATCACACTTTCGGCCTTGGTCAGCGCCTTAATGCCGGCCATCCCCATGGTTTTGAATTCTTTATGACCAACCGCTAAAATCACTGCATCGTAGCTCGCTGCTGAAGGTTGTGTGATCGGGGTAATACCATATTCGTGTTGTGCTTCGGCAACATTGACCCATGGGTCAAATACATCGGCTTGCACGCCAAAATCGTTCAATTCCGCCAGTATATCGACCACTTTTGTATTGCGAATATCAGGGCAGTTTTCTTTGAAGGTTAACCCCATCACCAATACTTTAGAACCAGCGACATGAATTCGGCGCTTGATCATCGCCTTGACCAACTGATTGACCACATAACGTCCCATGCTGTCATTAATTCTGCGTCCAGCCAGAATAACCTCTGGGTGATAGCCGACCGCTTCAGCCTTGTGCGTTAAATAATAAGGGTCTACACCAATACAATGCCCGCCTACTAAGCCTGGACGGAACGGTAAAAAGTTCCACTTTGTGCCTGCAGCAAGTAAAACTTCTTCAGTATCAATACCTAATTTGTTGAAAATTACGGCAAGCTCATTAATCAGTGCAATATTAAGATCGCGCTGAGTGTTTTCGATCACCTTCGCCGCCTCGGCCACGCGAATTGAGCTAGCTTTGTAAGTGCCGGCGGTAATGATGCTGCCATACAGACTATCAACAAAGTCAGCAATAGCAGGTGTGGAGCCAGACGTAACTTTTTTTATTGTGGTGACGCGGTGTTCTTTATCGCCTGGATTAATCCGCTCAGGGCTATAACCGGCATAAAAATCAACATTATATTTAAGCCCTGAAACACGCTCGATCACGGGAATACAGTCTTCCTCGGTAGCTCCCGGGTAGACAGTAGATTCGTAGATCACCACATCACCGCGCTTAATCACTTTACCAAGCGTCTCTGACGCTTTAATAAGTGGTGTCAGATCTGGCTGGCGATGCTCATCAATCGGCGTCGGAACTGTAACGATATAAACATTAGCCGCGCGCAGATCATCCAGGTCACAGCTATAACTTAATTTACTGGCTAAGGCCAGTTCTTCGCTTGATACTTCGAGCGTGTGGTCTTGCAAGTTGTTCAGTTCTTTGATCCGCAATTGATTAATATCAAAACCTATTGTTGGGTATAACTTTCCAAATTCAACTGCCAATGGTAGACCAACATAACCCAAGCCAATAATCGCCAATCTTGTTTCTTTTATTTTATTCATAATATTACCAATTAATTATTTAAAGCTAAAATAACGAATGAGCACAATCAAACAAGAGAAAAGTAAACTTGCAAAAAAAACTGACAAACATATCAACGCTCTAGCAGGTTTATGTTTTTTCTCCGAGATCACCGCAGAATCTATTGTCTCAAAAAAATATTCTTTCCTTACATTTGCAAGAAGCATTGTTTTTGTTTGCTCTTCTATAAGAGAATAAAACACTGAGCGAAGACCAGAGACAGCTGTTTCGTCAATTTTTTTATTCAGATATTCAATACTTTTTTCTGCTTGAGCTAAGTCTCGAGCACGTAAACTCTCATTAATTGCTACAACAATATCATCGACTATTTTTTTTGCAACAATCGGCGAGACATGCTCAGCACTGATTTTAATAATTCCTTTTTTTTCGTCTTGACTTATTGAAAGTATATTTTGTAATACTTCAATTGTTTCAAGTGTGCTAGGCTTTGCATTTAAAGGCTTTTCTACGATACGAACCCACTTATCTTCTTTATGATCGTAAACTTCCTCATTTATCAATAAATCACCGGTTGAAATGTCCCAAGCTTTTGCCGCCATAATAGGTACAACCAAATTATTGTCTTCAATAAAACGTCCCAAAAAAGCTCTGGAATTAAGAATTTCAAGCGCCAATCCAGTTTTATTGACACCTCCGCCACCCAAGTCGACCCCTGCCAATGCAGCCAATCCACCCAGTTGGCCGGGGACTTTAAGGCCACCTGTATCACCAGCTGGCGCTAATGTCACTTCACTTTTATAAATATTTGGTAAATGCAGGGTATAAAACACAGTCGCAATCGAGAAAAACAGGGTAATAACAAAAATCAGCCATTTGCCAGCCCAAATAGCTGAGAATAACTCTCGCAAATCAATTTCATCGTCATCTACATTTAGCGTTTGTTGCTGTAATTGACCGGTCATGCTATTCCTTGTTGCTAATTATATAAAAAATTTTATTCAACACTTGAAAATACAATGTTTTTATTCAATCACTTGAAATTTGCATGTAGTTTTTAAAAATTCATTACTACATTATTTATTTTAAATTTACATGTAAAAAGCTATAAACATTTATATCAATTTATTTTCAGGCACGCTACCGCCCATGAGTTATGCGGCCCAAACCTAATACATCCTATTGTGGTCAATGCAAAAGTGCCATTTTAACGAATTAATAACGTCATGGGTACGTTCTGCATGGAATTCTTTTGTGACTCGCGGGTTGCGGTTCGTTAGGCTGCTTTTCTACGCAGCACATTCGCATTATTTTGCTTTTTTGCGTTCAAGGCAGTGGTAGCAAGGAAGTAGTTTCAGCGACAACAGGCATGTCTTGAGGGCAATCATAGTTGCGTTTGAAAACAAACACACCCTCAATAACGATGTGTCTGCGAATTAACAGTAATCCGTCATGTGTCGTGACCTTTCTATGCTTAGCTG
>JACCDR011387789.1_pt1 | contig 20686 bp, 26 predicted proteins | sample 7446431 | NCBI WGS metagenome assembly JACCDR01 (sample SAMN15323443, study PRJNA562643) | freshwater metagenome | isolation source: river surface water | place: USA:Blue River Watershed | collected 2017-08-17 | reverse complement strand
TGATAACGCGATTTAACACTTTTAAATGGATTTATAACTAGTTCATAAAGAACTGAGGCATAAATTTTTCTAACGGGAGTAATTTCTTCACCATCATTATGCGTCATAAAAACTAAAATTCTTTCAGCTCTAGTATTCCTAATAATTTCTCCCATGGCATCATATATTTTTGTTATATCGGCGAAGATCATTAAAGATTTTCTATGATGAAATCAATCGCCGAGTTTTATAAATAACTTAATTAAGCCGCCGCCCCCAACTAAACCCACAATAAGGGTTACTCACAATTCTGGTGTCATTTTTTAAAATTAATTTATTAACATATGTTATTAAAAATACTATTTAGAATCGCCTTGGTCAAGCTTCTTTCTTAAAAAGTCAAGCTCTTTTTCAAGATTGGCGACTTTTTGTTTTAAAAGATCTGTTTCGGAATAGACATGCTTTATTGCCATAAAATTAGCGGCAATCATATCGTTATATTTAAAGCCTTGAATTTTATTATTAGAATCTCTGGTTACAAATTGAGGGTTTGAAGATAAAGCTTCTTCTGCAATAAATCCATAACTTCTGTCGCTTAAAGAGTCTTGTAAATAAGTAAAAGCTTTTGGCTCTAGTTTTAAATAATCTTTTAAGTCTAACTCAGCTTCGAGGGAATTAATATCTTTTTTAAACTTTTTAGAAGATGATAATTTAAATACTCTTCCCGTAGTATTGTTAACATATAAAGCTGAGCTACCGCTAGATCCGGCTGTGTACAAAGCTGTTAACTTAAAATCAGCAGTTTTAAGTGTGACAGGAACTTCAGAAGTAACACCAGTTAAATCAATTTTAAAATTACTTGTTTGAGATGTTCAAACGGTATAGCCCTCTGGGTTATAAATAGATAGTGGGGTAAATTGCTGAATATCTGCTTTTATTTCTACAAACACATCTAGTCCCTGATAACTATCGCGAACAAATCTTAATCTATAGTATCGCTTCGCTGATATTACAGACAAAACTATACCTGAAGTAGCGTACCAAGTATTTCTAACAGCCGTATTATTATAATAAATATACCCCACACTCAGCTCTAATACTGGGCCCGCCGAAGTATAATCAAAGCGTATATTAGGAACATAAGCACCTGTATCTGTTCAGTTTGTATTATCAGAACTTTCCTGTAAGTAAAGCGTTCCATTTGCATGATCCCCATCTACTGGTGTAATTGGATCACAATACCCCCTAGCCTCCTTAATTACCATTTGAATTGATTTTGTATTTGTGTTACCACTATCATAAGAAGTTCCATTCTGAGCTGAAACATCATCTGCTACATAAAGTTGCTCGCTTCTTAATGTAGTAACATAGCTAGTTAATGAAGGCGTTGAAGTCTCCCTAGTTATTGCCATCGTGTACAAAGAGCCGGAATCCTTAAACAATTTAAGATTACCCCCAGCATCGGTCGCTAATTGAACTCCACCGGAAGCATTATAATTTCAAATCTTTGTACTGTCGAAGTTCCATCCAGCAATTTCAGCCGTGGTTGTGCTACCATCAGTACCAGCTCTAAATAAATATAAATAACCATTATTGGCAGCATTTCTGGTAGTTACCGCAATTCCGTATTGACTGGTAAAAGCGCTACCTGAGTATATTTTTCCGACCCCCGCTCAGCGAACCGCGTTAGCCGTACTTGAAGCGGCCGAAGAATAATAATAAATACTCATATCAGTGTCGCTTCGCATGGTTAAATTATGCGTATTTCCAGTCGCTGTGTCTCATTTATTTAAGTAAGTACTAGCAAAAGTTCATCCCGCTATTATACCAGCATTTGCTGTAATTTGTCCGTTAGCGGCGCTTAATATAAAATTTTGTGTATTGGAGCTTAATCCATAGATGCCGGTATTGTTTATAAATATACCAGTCCCAGAATTAGCGGCAGTGGGCAATGTGCTACCAATAGCAAACCTTGTGGTATTTAAAGCTATCTGTCCAGCACCCGCAGTACCTGCTAATAAGTCGAAAGTAGTTGACTTTATATCTAATCCTGAAGCGTTATATCTTATATAGTTGGTAGCGTTTTGATAAAGTTTAAAATACCCAGATCCGTCAACTATAAAGCCAGCCTCAGTTCCAGCCACGGTTATAGCACTTGCAGAGGCCCCTAAAGCTATTTTACCAGTCGAGGCGCCATCTAGTAGCAAAGTAGTGCTTACTTTTATTGCCCCTGTGCTAGCACCGTCTATAACTACGGCGGTGCCAGCATAAATTAAAGCCTGCGACCCTCGTAAAATTATTTTACCTGTAGTTCCGCCGCCCGCACTGTTTCCATACATTTCCAAACCAGCGCTGGTAATGGCCGAAGATCCAATGGTTCAGCCCGCAGCGGTAATAACGCCGGCAGTTGTTCATGAAAATGTTCCACTACCTCCCAAAAATCCGGAACCGTCCTGTAAAATTTGCGCCCTAACATTATTACTATTTAAAGCATAAAAGCCTGCGCCGTTCATAAAGATACCAGTTCCGGTACTTGAGGATGTTGGTGGAGTAGTTCCCATAGAAATATATGGGCTACTGCTGATAACTAAATTTGTAGTAGTCAAAGTAAACGCTGTTGAGTGAATTGTCATAGCGTTACTTACAAATCGTAAATAATTTGTATTAGCCGTTGTACCGGATTTTAGCAACATGTCTCCCGCGCCACTAACAAAAAAGCCTATGTTTGTAGTATTAGGGTCAGAAGAAGTTAGAGTCCCCGCTCTAATAGAAGCCGACGCAGCAGTGGCATTATGCGTTAAGGTAATTCCCGTTGAAGCTAGGGTATTGGAAGTAATAGCTCATCCAGAAGTGGTCCCGCCAATATAACCGCCAGACGCGTTAATTATACCAGTAACTGTAGCAGACGTCGCAGTTAAAGCTCCTGTGGAGCCATTCACTGTAAATACGTTATTTCCAATCCCAATTCCGCTAGAGCTTAAATGCACCCCAGCATTTGTATCATTTCAAGCGGTTTTTGAACCACTGTATAAAGCGCTATTAGAGATGGTTCACCCTGCTATATTATTAGTACTCCCCAACTGAAACACAGTATTAGCGCCAGACTTTCCAATAATACCTCAAGATCCATCAGCTAAATCTCCAACAAAGATACTATCGTTAGGCACAGTATAAAAAGAATTATAATAAAACGCCTTTATTTCAGCTTCGGTAAACTCTGTATTTCAAATTGTTAAATTATCTATAGTGCCTGCCCACGGAAGCTCAGCTACGTTTGAGCCGTTATTGTCTGCTCCAATAAACATATCTCGTGTGGGGGCGCTTATTGTGTAAGCACCCGTTGTATTAGAGCCAATAAGAGCGCCGTTTAAGTACAGCTTCATATCTCCGGTACTTAAGTTATAAGTAGCAGCTAAAGCATAATATGTGCCCGAGCTCAAAGTAGACAAATCGCCGGAAGCAACTGTTCTACTGCCAGACCCATTACCCACAGCGAGAGCTAATACATTGGTTGAGCCCTTTCTAAATCGAAGTCCAGTATTATTCTGGAAGTTTCCTAATATAGTTCTATCTGTATTATCTGCCCAATTTGTTGCTTTTACAAATGCATATATAGTAAAGCTCGTACCTATTCTAAGCTTAGTCGCCCCGCTTTGTAAGCTCTGTGTTGTGCCGTTAAATAAGGCTCCTGTTCCTACACCGTTAAATCCGCTTTCTGCAAAGGTAACTGTACCATTATTAGTAAATGAGGCTGGATACCCAGAAGTATCTGTAGCGTTGCCGTCAAATTTAAGCTCAAGAATTTTGGTGTAAGAATTATAAGTAGGTAAACTAACTAACAGATTGCCCTTAATATCCACACTAGACCCAAGTAAAACTCGATTTGTACTGGCTGTATAGCTAATACCTTGTGCAGCATCACCAACCCTAAAGTTACCCGAGCCATCCATGAATACGCCTGAGCCCGTAGTTAAGTCTGTGGCGGCGCCTATTTTAAATGAACTACCGCTTGTAGCCATTATAATAGAGCCGGTTCCAACAGATGCTAATAGCCCTGCTGTTATGTCTCAATAATTAGTGTCTCCACCAATCCTAATTCCCCCGGCCGTAGTTTCAAAAAGCTTTGTGTTTGCTGAATAAATAGCTAGCTGATTAGCAACATCACTGTTTCAACTCATTCTAGAGCCATCTTTTTTACCTATGAACAGCTTAGGAGCAGCGGCATCTCACACCTCAAAACCTATGGCAGATGCGTCACTAAGAACTGCGGTCGACGATGTATTTAACGATAAACCTAAAGAGCTTATGCCATTTGAAAATGTTGTGGCGTTTGCTAACCAACCCGCGATAGTAACGGCTCCAGAGGTATTCCAAGAAATAGCCTGAGTTCCGGTTAATCCAAGCCATCCGGCACCGTTCGTCCCTATGTTTATAGTTTGAACGGTTCCGTTGAACCCCCTAATTCCTTCAGCTGATGTTATTTTAATCCCAGTATTAGCCGTCGCACTAGTTTGAATCACTCCCGTACCGACAGCAGTAATTGCTCCAGTAGTAATATCTCAGCCATTAGTACCCCCACCTACTCTAATCCCTCCAGCAACAGTTTCAAATTGTTTTGCGTTGGCTCCGTCATAAATCTCGAGCTGCGAACCAGTTCATTGCATTCTGGATCCAGAAGGATTACCTATTCTAGATTTAAACGTACCAGAATCACTGCCTATTCAAATACCTGTGCCGGTTGCATAAGCCGTTACTCCAGACCCCCAAGCTATATATGGATTTGTTCCTGATACAATGGAGATATTATTATTAGATAAAGTAGTAGTATCAAAATTTCATCCTGCAATTGTTGCTATAGCATTATTTCCAGCGCTGTCTGTATAAACTGCAAAATGTGGCGTAGAAGTATCAGCACCGTGATAAACTTTAATTCCATAGCGAACTGGATTGCCAGATAAATAGCGGGTTAAATTTCCAACTACGACGTTTGCCCCGGTCGTACTTGTAGGTGGATGCGCTCTAAAATACGCTCCGTTGGTTTCAGCATAAATATAAGCAGCCTCTCCGTTAGCACCTCTAACCCTGAGTATGGGATCCGCTACATTGTTTCAAAATCCTATAAAAGCCCCAGAGGTAGTTTCAACAGCGTTAAGATTATTGCCAAAATATAATTTAGAGTTTCACGAAAACCTTGAGCTATCTACAGTAAATCCCGATATAGTTACAACACCAGCATTAGTTCAGGCTAATGTTCCACTAGCTCCTAAATACCCGGAGCCATCCTGTAAAATCTGCGCTCTGACGGCATTAGCGTTTAAGGCGTATAATCCGGCACCGTTCATAAATATACCAGTGCCGGCATTAGCCGCCGTAGGTGGCGTAGTCCCCATAGAAATATATGGAGTGCTACTTACAATTAAATTAGGTGTACTAAGTGTAAAACCAGTTGAAACTATCTCTAGTTTACCTGCTGTATGATTAAATCTTAAATACTCGCCAGATGCATTACCAACAGCAAATTTGGCGGTAGCGCCTTCAATAAGAACTCCATTACTAGATGTATAACCATTACTTCCCCCTAATTGAATTGTCCCAGCATCTAAATCTAATCTAGATCCAACTGTAGTAGTTCAGGTATTAGATATTATGGCTCCAGTAGTAATTTGATCGCCTGAAATTTTAGTAGACTTATTTCCAGACGGGCTTAAGTATAAAGCTTTAACTTCATTTAAAGTTAAAGCTTTTGTGTAGAAACGTATCTCAGATAAACTTCCTTTAAAGAAATCTCCATATGTAGCATTAGATGATCCATAGCCTCGACCTATAGAGTGTATGGTTACTGTAGTCGAAGCTCCAGACCTCGTATAAGTTCATCCAGTTTTTGTAACACCATCAATATATAAAGTATCTGTCGTTCCAGAAGAAGTAATTACAAAATGATGCCATGTTGTATCTGCGGCGATATCAGAAGTGATCGCGCCCCAGTTTTCGCTATTAGTGTCACGTTCCCCAGCAAAGGAAAAAAATCCGCCAGAAATTCTAGTATCAAGAAAACTGTAGCTTCCAGCTACGCCATCTCTTTGTAATATTCTCATGCGTTTATCAGCTTTAGCAGCATCTTCTTTTACAGTATCGTCTCATTTCATTCAAAACGAAACTGATGCCCCAGTACTTAAATTTAAAGAATAGCTGCTACTTAGTTGAAGGTAACTTCCTGAAGTTACTCCTCCTGCAAATGTAACTGCGCCCCCAGCGGGCGAATCGGTAGAAACTCCCAATGTGGTCCCAGTAGCAGTTAAATTTCTAGTACCGCGGTTAGAGTTTATAATAGTTGTATTAACGGCAGTTTTAGCATCCAGTCCTCAGTATTCGGCTAAATAAGTATCGTTTGGCATGTTTGGTAAAGCAGAGGCACCTATTATTACTGTTCCAGAACCGGTGTATCGTATACCTTCAGAACCTCCTACCTGGAATCTATCGTCGGAATATCAGTAATTACTGCTATCTAAATGAATTCCATGGTTACCCGCGCCACCAGCGGCAAACCCAAATAACATCGCTCCATTATTTAACGAGATTCTTTTATTAGAAGCATCTAGAACTATGTCAGTTCCTTTATATAAAGTTGTTGCATTAAAATCCCACCCTGCGATTACTGCTGTCGAGCCGCCAATGTAAAATGCGTTTTCATAGGCCGTTCCTCCAGAATTTCATTTTGCGACCTGTATACCAAATTCAGCAATAGTTCCGGTATGCTGCGCTGCGTCAGCGTATGTTGGAATTGCACCAAAACGCATCACTTTCACTTTATTAGCCCTAGCCGCGGCATCAGCGTAGTAAGTGTCGTTTAAGTAAATTGAAATCCCGGCATTAGTACTAGAGGATGAGCCGGAAACTACAGAGCCAAGAGTTACAAAACCGTTGGCGTTTATCTGTTTTTGCATAGATGTAGTGTTAATAGCTCATCCAGCTATTTCACCAGAAACGGTTTTTAAATAACCTGCAGGAGTAACACTAAACTCCGCGTTGGCAAACGTAGCACTGCCCAAATATATCCCGTTAGAGTCGGCTTTAAATATAGATTCTCCAGAACCTATGGAAAGGTTACCAGTAAATGTCCCACTCGCTGCAGAAATATCGCCACGAAAATAGGCATTTCCTGTAGCTATATCTACATAGAAATTCTTCATAGATATACCTATACTGGACGATATTGTAATATCGCCATTATTTGTTGCATATCCGGCCGAAGTAACTTTTGTACCAGTGTACAAAGCTTGGTTATCAAAAGATCAGCCTGCAATACTTGCAGTACTGTTTAACCTTAGTGCAAATACCTCATTACCGGAAGAATTATAGCCAAAAATACCAGATTCTGCCGCGGTACCATTATTCGAAATTTTAATCGCGCTGTTTGCCCCAGCGGCGGCTATTTTTCCAATAGCAATTGTATTTGGCTGTAAAGTAATAGTGTTTACAGTTCCTCCTACAACTAAATTACCTTTGGCATATATGGAATCGGTATATAAACCGTAAATAGTTGAACCTGTTAAACCTACAGTGGTATCTGTGATACCACTTAGGTTCCCTAGCCGAGCTTTTACTGTAGCAAACGTATTAAAATCAGCAAAAGAGTCAATGCCATTAATAACGTCCATAAAGGGCGCGCCAGAATCGTCCGCCGTCATGTAAACAGCGCCCTGGCGTGTAGTATCATAAACATTACCTAAACGCACATATTCATATCCAGGGCGAGGTAAGTCTATACTTGGATTTGCAAGCGCTATTGGCTCAGCATAGAAAGTATTTAATCCGGCAGAATAACTAACTACTAAATCACTTTTATAAATATCATTACCAGTAAATCTTTGAGCTCGAATCAAATCGCCTACAAGAAATCCGTGGTTAGAATCCGGAGGTGTATTTATTTGAATACCCCCACGATTATTATATAAAGCGATAATTTCGTCTTGGGATAGGGCTCTATTATAAAACTTAAAATCTTCTAAATATCCTGCAGTAAAAATATTTGTATGAGATGCACCGATAGTTCATGGATTAGTCATATTAAAATCTGTGCCAGTGGCCGTATCTGATAAAACACCATTTACGTAAAGCTCTGCCTTACCTCCTCCGAAAACGCCAACTAAATGTACTCAAATCCCATTCACTGCCGTAGCGGTAGAACGCGCCCCACTTCAAGTAGTGGCCCCATAGGATATTGATCATTTTCCAGTTTCAATACCAATATAAGTTCTTTGATTGCTGGTATGAATAAGGCTATTACCCATTATCATATTAGCAGCTCCAGTGACTCATTGAGCTCACATAGAAACCGTTGCAAAAGCACCAGAAGCAAATTGAGTGCCTGAAATAGGTGTAATTAAATTTCGGGTTCCATTAAAAGTATAGGCCTTTCCATAAGAAGTATCTAATAATGAAATTGTACTAACAATATTACCGCCAGTAATTAAATTACCATTCCCTGTGTAATCATAAACATTTGTAGTGGAGCCATCATTAAAGTTGTAATAAGCGACTAAGCCAGTAGACGGATAATTAGTTTGATTTCCCATTGCATATAAATTTGCAATCTCATCTTCAGACAGAATTCTATTGTATAATCTAAAATCTTCGATAATTCCGGAGAACCAGCGATTATCAGCTGAGCGGTAAGTACCTATATTAAGCCCCGTAATTACTACGGCATCATTCCCAGTAGTACCCTGAGCCTCTAAGACGCCGTTTACATAAAGCTTTAAACCAGTACTGGCTAAATTCTTTTTATAAGTTACAGTGACAAAATACCATGTATTTTCTGCAACTGTGGTTGTGCCTACAACGGTTGCCCCGTTTGGAGTACTAGTAGTAAATTTAGGAGTAGCCCCAGACTCTACCCAAAGATTTGCTATTCAAGGTGAACCAGCCCCAGTAGTTTCAAAAACAAATCTACGACCATCAGCACCGCCTCCACCAGCTGCTCTGCGAACTCAAACTGAAGTCGTATATTCGTCTTGCCCAGAAGTTAAAATAACTTGAGAAAGATTTACATAAGCCGAGGTGCCGTTAAAAGATAAGGCTGGACCAAACTTACCGGCCTGTGTTACAGTTGCAGAAGTTATAGTAGCCTCATATCCAAAAGCTGAAGTGTCTTTTGTTTTATTAGTATTATATATACTATCAAGTGGTAAGTGAGTAGTAAGCCCTGCCGAAGCTAAATCTTTAAACCCGCCGGATACGATGTTTGCTTTTCCAGTACTGGAAACTCAAACAGATCCATTAGTTGCGCGCAACTGATTTAAAAGTAATTCATATACGCGCATTCTGCCGCGCACTGTAAGTTCATCTAAATCATAAACTCACTTGCCGTCTGTGTTTTGATAAATTCTGGTGCCATACCCGGCAAAACCAGAAGCAAATTGTGTAGAGCCTATAGTATCATAAACATAGGCATCACCTTCTAAATGGGTTGTTTGTTTCGCGTATAGATCTCCTTCAGAGATCAGCCCTTTGCGGGCAATAAATTCATTGGCCATAATACTACTTCCTTCACTATCCGGGAGTTATTTGTTACTATTAAATATATAGTAATTATATTCCTCTGGCAAGAGCTTTTACGGATCAAGTATTTCCGCCAGAAATTACTACTTGGAGAATAATGTTTCCAGCACTATGAATTGCAGACATAACGACGTCCCCAGTGCTAGATCCCTGAACTAGCGTTCCAACGTCAGTTCATTCTAAGGCCGATCCATTTCATGAGCAAAATACTGTCCCCATTACTTGACTTGTTCCACTATAAATAACATAATCAAAAAATATTGCTCTATAATTTGTGACACTAATACTTGACACAGTATGTGTACCAGCCGTTACTGAGGTAATCTCCTGTTGACTAAAAATAGCTTTCTCAGCCTTTATATATACATTGCCGGCAGCATCAATGGTAAATCTATCATTAGTGCCTAAAGCAGCACTCGACCCGTAAGAGATTTTAAATTTATCCGTATCACTATCATCTATACCAATAGCGTATGCATTTGCAGCCGTGGCTGGGACAAACCTAATATAAGGATCATTTCCAGCAGTTGTATCAGTTAGTGTAAGTGTAGGAGTGGCGGCTATGCTTGTTATAGAAGCTTCTCCCGTAACTGACAATCTTACAGAGTCTGTTGTATTACCGATAGAAACATTTCCACTACGTCATATACGCATAACTTCGGTAGGGGTGTGATCTACTCCCGGAGCTGAGGGAGCAAATACAATGTTTCCACCTACTGAAGAATTAAGAACACTCGTTTGTAATTTTAAATTTACGCCTGTCGATAGATTTCTATAATATAAAATATTAGCGGCTCCGAGGCCTAAATAGTTTTCTACGGAAGAATCAAATGTTCTAACTTTAACTTGAAGGATATCCATGCCAGAGGCAATATAAGTTTCAAGCCTTGAATCCACCAAAGCTGTAGTTGTTCCAACTATAACTGCTCCTGTACCATTAGCAGATAGCAAAATATTACCATTTCCGGCTGCGGTCCCAAGAGTTAAATTTCCCGTAGCAGTCCTAATTGTTTGCGCTGCCGCCGCCTCTAAAACCCCCGCTGAGGTAATTCTCCATCTTTCAGCGTAGCTAGTGCCAAAAGTTCCAGAAGATTCTGTACCGAATCTTAAATCTTTTCCAGTTGTTCAAACCACAGTTGGATTAGATCCGCTATGACCTGATCAAATATTTAAGTAACTAGTTAAATCGCTGTTAGAAACAGCTATTCTGGATCCCGCAGCAGTTCCACTAGATCCGGCATGAACTCTCACGTCACTAACTGTAGACGGGGCTATGCCTATGCCCAGTTGCCCTGTACCTATCAAAGTTGCTAATGCTGTTGTTCCTGCATATCATCTAAACTGACGCGCAGCTACTGCCTCAGTCGTTGCGAATCACATTCCACCAGACTCTATTCCAATTGAATAATCCACTGTAGTGCCTGTGAGTGCTGGATATAAAACTAATTTAGTCCCGGCACTTCTTGTTGTAAAAGCTGGGGCCGCCACTCCATTTCCTACGTAGTCAATCCTATTTCCTGTTGCACCATTTAGATAAATTTGCCCAGACCCCGTAGTAGCATTTCAAGCCATGGTAGATATTAAAGCGGCAGATAAATTAGCCCCTGCGAATGTTGGATTTGCCCCAGAATGAATATTTTGGGGCAAAGAAAGGGTTATATCTCCCCCAATTATTCTAGCCGTACCATTGGAAACCGTAACTTGGTTAGTAGTTCCTAAAACATTACTTAAAGCATTAACGCCGGTACCCCCATATGCTACAGCCAGTGTCCCTGCGTTAATATTGCTTGCGTTTTGATAAAAAATATCTCTAATAAAAGAGGAATTATTAATAGTCTGAACATTTGTATAACTCGTTTCATCTGTAGTTAATTCTACTAATCAGTTTGCAGAATCAATGTAATTGCTAGAGTTTGCAGAAGTGTGAGATGTATATACATCTTTAACTATAACCTTTGGATAAGCTAAATCTGAGCCTAAAGTTATAATTAATTGAACATTGTTAGAAGCATTATAACCAAACTTTACGGAGCTGACATAACTAGCTCTTCCCCCTAAAACGTGAACCGACTCATTATAAATAGTTGAGCTAGAGCCATAAAATTGAACATATAATTCAACAGTATCTGATTGAATATGTGTTGCATTATAATCATAAATAAATATCACCATTCCAACCATTGTACTGACAGTTGTAACAAACGGAGTTGTAATTTTAATTACGGCCCCGCCATTTGAAGTATTATTAATGTTAAATGCAATGTCTCGAATACCTACCAAACCATTGCTAGAATCAGTAAAAGCTCTAAAATACCGATCGCTGAGCTTAAGTCCTGTAAATGTAGGACTTGCCCCCGAATGCAAATCTTGTGGCCCACTTAATGTAATGGTTCCTGAGCCATTTGTAACCGTAACTCTATTTGTAGTGCCTGTTAAAGTCGCTAACGTATATCCTGATCCGTTGCCTATTAATAATTGGCCGTTAGTCGGGGTAGTTGATAAATTTGTACCACCGTTAGCTATTGGTAAAATTCCTGATACGTGCGTTGTTAATCCAATCTTCCCCCAAGATGGCGCAGTACTAGCACCCCCACTTATTAAGGCGTTTCCTGTAGCAACCCCCGCTAATTTAGATAATGTTGTGGTGCCCGAAGCGTACAGAATATCTCCTATAGTATAAGAACTGTTACCAGTTCCGCCATAGGCCGGGTCTATAACTGTAGATTGCCAAATACCTGTAGTAATTTGTCCGGACTCATTTACAACAAATCTATTAGTAAAAGTTATGGTAGTATCGGCTGTTCCTCCAGCGGCGTTTTTAAAACTGAATTCCCCGTTATACAGAGAAATTCCCATAGCTTTTTTAGAGGCTTGAGAATATTTGATAGTATTGTCAGAATGCCTGTAACCATTATTTCAGATATTAAGGGGATTTTCAGTTGTTACATAGTTTTCAATCTCCGCGTAACGCAGGCGTAAAATTCCTTCAGCTGCGGACTGTGTAGTTGTGTTTGTACTGTTTACGCGCAATAATGCAGCGTTATTATAAAGTTGGGCCGTGATTAAACCAGCAGAAAAATTCCCACTTGCATCTCTATTGACAATCGTGCTTACAGTGTTAGCACTTGCTGTCGTCATGTCGTCCAATAAATCAGCATTAAGGTTAGTTACCTTTGTTGTAGAAGCCACACTAAACGGAGCAGTGCCCGTAGCTATTGTAGAAAATAATTGACCATTTATTCTAATGTTAGTAAATCAATCGTCGTGCGCAGCAGTTGCAGTAGCCATAGTTCCGGTCCCAGTGGCTGCGCTGCTAAATGCGGAATGATACGCGATACTTCCACCAGATCCTATTGAATTTTGAGTAAAATGTCTTACCCTATACGAAGTTCTTGCATAATTTGACGGTTGGGAGATTTGAACTTCATAAACACCCAAAGAAACATTCTCGACTCTAACAAAAGACGTGCTAGGCCCAGAAACAGTTCCAGCAAGAGCGTCATCTTGCACACCGGCCGATCTGGATAATCTGACAAAATATTTATAATACTGTGCATCGTTTGAGCCTCCATAGTTACCTCCAGGAACAACAATCTCAATTTCAAAATTAACACCGACATAAAGACCAGTTCCAAGTGTTACAGAAATCAGTTTATACCAACCTGTATTTGTTGTATTATCTACATAAGTTACGTGATCTCAAATTCGTCCTGTCCCGAGTCTTGCTAAATTTAAAGTTCCTGTAACAGCAGAGCCCCCAATATTAATATCTGTTATAGGTATAGAAATATTAGCGGAGCCGTTAAACGATGTTGCCGTTCCAGTGATATCTCCGGAAATAGCAATAGTTCTAGCATTTTGCAGCGTGGTTGCCGTAGAAGCATTCCCAGTTAAAGCTCCAACGAATGTTGTTGATGTTACTGAGGTTAAACCTGCAAAAGTAGTAACAGTTGCACCAAGAGCAACGTTCGTGCTACCAATAGTAACGCTAGAGTTAGTTAAAGAGGCATTAGCAATATTGCTAAGAGTGTTAGAAGAGCCACTAATCGTTTTATTTGTTAAAGTTTCCGATCCCGCTAAAGTAGCCAAAGTTCCTGTGGTCGGCAAAGTAACGGCTGTATTTCCAGTAGCTGTGAAAGTAGTAGTAAAAGCCCCAGAAGTAGTTAAATTGCCGCCTAGAGTAATTGTCTTTCCAGTATTATTTACGCCGGTACCTCCGTATTGCCCCGCTATAATAGAACCTTGCCAAGTTCCAGTACCGATAGTTCCGACGCTGGTTAAACTTGAGTTAAGAATACCACTGCCAAGCGTGTTGTTATTCAACACACTTGTACCATTAATATAATAAGCTTTACCAGAAAGTAAGTTTAAATGTTCAGAAGAAGTTCACGCATCCGTTGCGTCTATCCAGTTAAATGTTTTGTCAGTAGTTCCTCTAAGAGTTATTCCACCCCCATCAGCGGTTACATCAGTTGGAGAAGCTATGCTTCCTAATTCAATATTCTTATCGTCAACTGAAATAGTAGTAGAATTTACTGTTGTGGTAGTTCCATTTACAGTTAAATCCCCAGAAATAACTAAAGCGCCATTTACGCTGACTGTTCCCGTCCCGGCATCAGTAATTGTTAAAATATTTGCATTAGTAAAACCACTTACTTTGAAAAATTCTTCGGCCGTGGTTGCTAAATATCTTTTAAGCTCTAAGACGCCATTAGAGTCAACGATGGCCCTGACGACTTTAGTGCCATCAGTTCCTATAAAAGCTTGATACCCTGAGGCTGGAACTATTCTAATATCTGCCATTATACAACATCTCTAACGGTTTTAAGTTTGGCCACGTCTTTACGAGTACCCATTATAAGATAGTCCGCATAGACCCGTTTGTCAACCATATTAGAGTTCCCTATGTGTACCTTATTATCTTTAACTTCTTTTATATAAAGCTTTTGATGTGAATCTCGCGGTGTTAATTGTACCGTAATTGTATCAGCATCTACAAGGCCAACCCACTCTTCTGGAAGCTCAATTACAGACCCATTTATAGTTCCACGAACGTAGACAGCATGTTCTGGACCTTCAAGAACACCATAAACTAAACGCTTTCCAGGTTGTGTCGGGTGCGCGATATTAAAGGATTTTTCAGTAGCCTCTAAAGTACCGTTTATAGTAAGAACCGTTCCGTTAAATGTTAAATTAGCCGAAGTCTGTACGGCAGAAGTCCCATTACCATACATAACCTGGTTTGCTCCAAGTGTAGCTACTCCGGTACCACCATGGTCTACGGCCATTGTTCCAGTTACGTTAGCGTGACTAACGTCTAAAGCTGTTACCGGGATTGTAATATTGGCCGAACCATTGAATGATGTGGCTGTTCCTGTTACTGGACCAGAAATAGCTATAGTCCTTGCATTTTGTAGCGTAGTGGCAGTCGTAGCGTTTCCTGATAAAGCACCGCTAAATGTAGTTGCTGTAACAGTTGTTAAATTTCCAAGATTTAAAGTAGTTCCTGTTCCTATTGAAGTAGAAAAGAAATTAGCATTCGTGTAAAATCTCGATTCTGTTCCAGAGTCTAAAAGCTGCCAACCACCTCTAAATGTTCCACTCGAATGACCAGCAACAAGTCAAGTCGCTGAAGTAGAGGTACCCATTGTAACTGTAAATCCGGTCGTAGTTATATTGGTCGTAACTCCTCAAGAGCTGGATAAACCACTAACTCTAACACTAGAGGCGCCAATTAAATGAGCGCTTAGAGTTAAATCTCCTGTAACATTGGCCCCACCGTTGAAACTTTGTCCCCAGATAGTTCTAGAGTTTTGGAGTGTAGTCGCAGTAGTAGCATTTCCTGAAAGTGCAGCAGTAATAGTGCCGGCGGTAAAGTTACCACTTCCATCACGAGCCACTATAGTACTAACAGTGTTTAAATTAGTAGCATTAGAGGTGATTGTTGGATTACCTGAAACTCCGTCAGCGTTAGACACACTTAAACCTGTTCCGGATACTGCAATACTGCGTGCGGCCACTGTTCCGGAGCCGGTTCTTACTATAATGCCGTTTGTCCCTAAATTATGTAAAGCCAGTGCTTGACCAGTTAATCCAATAGTTCAGGATCTATTAGAAGATAAATCAACTGCAGCGCCGCCGCCAGTTATACCAGTACCGCTTGAAATTTGTAAAGTTGTAGTTGTCGAAACTGCACCGATATCAGCCGGAGTCATACTACGTGTAGTGTATGCAGTTATATGGCCCCAAGTATCAAAATCTACAGTTGAAAGAACAGTAGCGCCGCTTAACGTAGCGTCTGCCGCTCCAACTACGTTAGGGTGCGAAGCTAGATTACCAGTTATGGTAGTCTCTCCCCTTACAATAAGATTACCAAAAATTTCTGTATCACCTGCAGACATTGGCCCAACATCAAGTTGGCCGCCTTTTAAGGTAAGGGAGCTTTTAGTTCACTCTAGATAATTAGATGGAGATACGTACAGTAAAACTTGCTCTTTAGTTAAGTTAACTTTAGAAAAGACATTATAAATCTTTATGTTTTTAACATTTCATCCAGCGGCTCCCGTGCTCGTATATTTTAATTTAGCTTTAAACTCTGTTCTAACATTAGTACGAGTTACTCCAGATGTATTTACATAAGTTAGTTTTACTTTATTTGTAGTTGGGTATCAATTGCCATCGGATGGTGTATAAAACGTCGTTAAGTCGGCTATTTCAGTAACACCACTATCATAGGTAGTTGTTAAATAAAACTGCGGTTTATATGTAGGTCAACCTGTCGACATATAAGTAGGTATATAGATTGGCTGCTCAAGATCAAAGCTTATTTCTACTGTTCCGCCATCAGGAATGTCAGGTAAAGTTAATCTGGCTCAGCCTTCTGCATATCCTGCTCCAGAACTAATATAAGTAAATTGAATATATGCCGATTCCCCGGATCCGATCGAAGCTACGGGTAACACTCCTGAAACATTCTCATTCTCACTTGTATAAGTTCCTTGTCAAACGTTAGTCTCTGTAGTTGCAACGTCAGCAAAATCTCCGACCTGCAACCTCTTTGAGGAGCCTTCTTGTATATAAAGCCCGCCTTCATTAGCTACCGAAGAGAGATAAACCCCATTTTTATTTATTGTGGTAGAGCTTAAATTTCAGCCCGCCATCGTACCTGACTCAGCCTTTACTGCCCCAGCTTTGGTAACACTGAATGGTGCACTAGCTGGCGTAGCGTGCCCGGCCCAAAATCTATATGTTAAATCTGCAGCTGATACAACTGCAACGTCGTTTCCAGTACCGAGCGTTAATACACCTGTATTAGCTAAAACGGCGTTGCCTCCAGTTAAACTACCCGCGGCCAAAGTCCATCCACCAACCGTACCCTGGTTAGCAGTTATGCCGGACGCGCCTAAAGTAGTGCTTCCAGCAACTACCTGACCTGCACTACTGAGAGTTATGTTACCAGAGGTAACTGAAATATTTCCGGTAAATGTACTAGCTCCTGTGATATTTACAACTCCACTAACGGTAAGAGTACTAGAGCTCCACTCTAACTTATTTCCAGAAGGATTACCTGCCCTGAAATTACCGGCGCCATCAATTCAGATTCCCGTACCGGATCCTAGGGCTGTTGCGCCGCCTAAGGCTAAATAGGAAGTATTTGAAGTCGCTGTAAGGGTTAGGATATCACTGCCGCCTACAACTAAACTAAAAGCTCCGCCACTATTTGTAACATAGCTTGTAGCGGTTCCCCATTTAAAGTTACCACTATCATATGCGTAGTTATTGGCGTTAAGTCAAATACCGTCGTTACTACTAGATACGTCTACACCAAACTTAGAAGTTCCCGCAGTAACATTACCGGTAAACACACCGCCACTGGCATTTATAGTTCCGGTAAAGCTTCCGCTTGTAGCGGTAATCGCTCCGGAGATATTAGCTTCAACTGCGTATAATATTCCGCCAGTAGTTACTCTAAACTTAGGTGTAGCAATAAATCCCGTTGAGCCCAGAACTAATCCGGTAGTAGTGTACGTGGTACCATCTATAGTTCCAGTAGCATTATGTAAAGCGCTGGCAGTAATTGTCCAGCCAGCAATATTACCACCTCTAAAATCAATAGTACCGTTACCATTTATGGCCCAACCACTTGTGCTGGCGACGTAGCTTTCGGATTTAAGTAGTTTATTTGTTCCGTCTATAACAATCCTGTTAGACGTGGCGCCAACGTACACTGTACTTGAAAACGTACCAGCATTGGCATTTACAGTACCAGTAAATGTACCACTGGTGGCTGTAATGTCTCCAGTAATTGTAGCACTTGTGGCTACTAAAGCTCCGCTAGCCAAAACTCTAAATGGAGCTGTTGCTCTATTTGAATGAGCTAATCCTGCTCAGAATACAACATCGCCAGCTGCGGCGGCTGAGTTTATACCCCCAACGTTGGTGGAAGCTCCCACCTCAATTTTAGCAACGTTAGCGGCACCCGATACAATACTTAAATTAGCTGCCGATAGGGAGAATGTATCCGAGGTTCCAACCACAATATTAAAGGTGGAGTCGGTACCAGTTATGTAACTGTTGGTACTTCCTCACTTAAATGTAACTCCAGGAGTCACGTACACATAATTTGTAGCATTTATAAATAAACCGTCATTAGATCCAGACACATCGTTTCCAAAGGCCATAGTTCCGATAAGGATCTTACCGGTTCCTGCAGCGGTAATTGTTCCTGTTCCAATAGTTCAACCATTTACTGCTCCTCCAATATAACCTGCTGTGGCTTGAACAGTTCCAGTAAATGTTCCAGAAGTTGCGGTAATAGCCCCAGTAACAGATAATGTTGCCCCATCTCAGGTTAATTTATCACCAAGTCCAAACCGCCCAGAAGCATCCATTCAAAATCCATTACCCGCAGCGCCGTAAGTACCTGTTTTTGAATAAATTGCAGTAGTCGTATCTGTTCCAGTAGCAGCTAAAGTAATTTTGTTAGCTGCCGTTCCAACTGTTACGTTGTTCGTAAAGTTACCGCCAGTAGCATTTATAACCCCTGTAACTGTTACGTTACCTGCGGTAGTTAATGTAAAGTTTGTAGCGCTAATTGCTAAATCACTACCATCAAAGGCAATACCTTTTGTAAGTACAGTTCCTGTAGTAGTAAATGTTCCAACTCTAAATAACCCGGTACCGCCTATATAGAAACCAGTACCATCAGTATTGTACGCTGTTGGGGCTATTGCTACTCCCCCAGCAATATAATTTGTTCCTGAATTAGTAGTAAGCTTGTTTGCCGCAATTACCCAACCAGATGATCCCCCTATATATCCAGTATCCGCTGTAACAGCTCCTGATAAAGTTGCGCTTGTGGCGGTTAAATTACCGAAAGCATCTAACGTAAAATTAGCACCTTTAATAAGAAGCTTTGCTCCATCCCATTGGAAATAGTTGCTCGCATCAGCGTAAATAGAAACCTTTCCACCGCTAGAATTACCTAATCAAACACCTACATTATTACCGTAAGTAGTTGGGGGGGTTGCACCGAAAGAAATATATTGAGATGAGCCGTCTGCCGCTATTCTTGCTCCAGTTGTAGCTGAGGCTATTAAACCGGTTGAAATAGTTCAACCCGCTGCACCACCGAACCATCCAGCATTAGCTTTAATTATTCCAGTTAAATCAACATTACTTGCCGTAATATTTCCAGCAGTTGTCATTGTAGCGTTCGTAGCTTTAAAGCTAAGAGCCGAGCCATCTCACCAAATATAAGTTGCATCGTTTGCTGTTCCAAATTTAAATCCGGTAGTATTTATATACATACCAGCCGTTACAGCGTCGGCAAGTGATGTTTTTCCAGAACGAATGGTTAAACTTTCAGAATCAAATTCAAGATTACCACTGTTTTTTCTTAAATAATTATCAGCGTCGATTCAAAGTCCAAAATCCCCAGCCTGATCTAAATAAATACCTGTTGAAGCGGTTGTAGCTGTCCTGCTTTGTGCTGACGTACCAAACGCAAGTTTGGCAGTGGTCATGTGAAGAGTTGTGCTTCCCTTTAAATCAAAATTGCTTGAAGCAATTTGTAAACCGGAATTTGAACGAACGTAGTTATCAGCATCTATATAAAACCCAAATGTTCCGTCTTGCCCAATAAATGCCCCAGCTGTTGCTGTTGTGGCTGTACGGCTTGAAGCTGCGGTTCCAAGGGCTACTTTTGTTTGAGTAATATTTAATGTAGTTCCGCCTTTTAAATCGAAACTTGAGGCTGCGAGGGATAAAGCCCCGCTTACGTATTTGATATAGGAGGCATCGCTCGCGGTTCCAACGTAGAAATCTGCTCCTGAGATCCAAAGACCGGCATTTGCTGTGTCAGCCGCGGAAGTTTTACCGCTAGACAATGTATAGTTACTTGTAACGGTAGTTAAGGCACCGCCAGTCATTCTAATATAATTAGTGCCGTCAGAGATTTTAAAGTTGCCTGCACCGTCTACATAAAATCCTGCACTTGTATTACTATGGGTAATAGCATTAGCTGTAGCCCCCAAAGCTATCTTGGGTGTAGAAGTATTTATAACAACAGTAGCTGAACCTATAACTGCATTACCGGCCCACATATCTGCAGGACCAAAGGAAAATCCGGCGATTTGAGCTGTGCCGTCGACTCGCAAAGCAAAGGCCAAATTAGTAGTCTCGTTTGTTCCGTTATAGCCAAAAATACCACTGGTACTGTTAGTTCCAGTCATAGTAATTTTTACGCCGGTTTGAGCTCCAGTAATATTACCAAGCATTATACTATTGGCAATCATAGCCGTAGCTGTTCCACGTCCAGCTTCTATGCGCAATCCGTAGTTATTAAGAGATACAACGGGAGCCTGCATTGTTCCACCGAATCCACCAGCAACAGACCACATACCATAGCCGGAAGTATTTGAAACTGTACCATCAGTCGGCTGATATGGTGTGGCAATATAACCTAACTCTAGCTGAGCAAAAGCTATATCAATTGCTTCAGTATTTGTTAAACTGCTGCCGCCCCCAATTGCGATACGTCCTCCAGTGGTGGTTATACTACCACTGATTGAAAATCGTTTTCAAGTTGTGTCGTATACAAATGTAGAAGAAGTTAACTCTGACCAGTCACTTTTTGAGATAGATA
>JACCDR010444260.1_pt1 | contig 20692 bp, 19 predicted proteins | sample 7446431 | NCBI WGS metagenome assembly JACCDR01 (sample SAMN15323443, study PRJNA562643) | freshwater metagenome | isolation source: river surface water | place: USA:Blue River Watershed | collected 2017-08-17 | reverse complement strand
TGGTCATGGTCGGTCTCTCCTGCGGGTGCCGGGCTTCTTCGCCCACCACCATCATGTTCATCCGCGACTCGGGCGCAAGTAAAATCGTGTCGCTTGCCGGATTCACCGGGGGCTCCGACGTATTCCCTCGATTTTCTTGCGCCCTACGTCCATCCAGGCTGGACGGATGGCCCGGCTCAGATGAGCGCCGCCGTCAGATCGAGCCGGTACTCGGCCACGAGCCGCCCCGTCTCCTCGTCCTCGGCCCAGCGATGCGCCGCGGCGCGCTCGAGGACGACGCGCTCGAGGTCATCGGGCTCGATCTCGATGCCGCGCTCGCTCAGCCGGCGCACGAGATCGTCGATGCGCAGCCACTCGGCCGCGAGCCAGCACAGCACGAGCTCGCCCGCATCGCGAGCGAGCGCATCGCGCCCATCGCCGGTGCCCTCGAGCGCTTCGATCATCCGCGCCGCGGTCATTCGGCGGCGCATCGCTAGATCTCCCCCATCGCACGCACATTGAGCGCCGCGGCGAGCTCGCGTGCGCTCCGAAGCGCGCGCTGATACGCGCACCGCTCGGTCGTGCCGACGTACACCGGGCTCCACTCTCGCACGATCGAGCGCAGCGCCCGAGCTCGCATCGAGATGATCTTCGGCCGCGGCAGATCGAGATCGATCTCCACGACGACGATGCGCGCGTACGATCCCCAACCGCCGAGCGGCTTCACGGCTGCTGTCATAACCTCATATCGAATCAGCATGGTCGGTCTCCTGTGGTGTGGGTTGATGCCGTCGACAGGTCGCGAACCTGTTGGGAGTCTCACTCACCGACGGCTATCCATGGCACTCACGCGGACCGGTCTCTCGACCGTCGATTGCTTCGCGCTCCTCTCCCTTCCTAGGTAGCAGCCGACCGCGCTCGTGCGCTGGGGCGTCTTATGCGGCTGCCGGATTCGCTCAGCGACTCGAGACCCGCAGGTCATCGAAGTCGTGCAGCGCGCGACGTCGTGCCGCGCGCTGAGCGTGCCTTCCCTCTTCGGTTGTCGAGGAGCTGGGATCAGCGAGCGCTCGGCCGGAGCCGGGCGATCGGTGCTCGCCGCGATGCCAGCTCGACGATCGATCCCCCCGAACGCGCGGCGCACGACTCTGTCGAGCAGCGCGAGCGGAGGGCGATGGGTCGAACGGGCATCTACGGGTCTCGGCGGTGGTGAGGTCGCGTCGCGCAATCGCGATCGCACCGGATCGTGGCTCGCGATTCCTCGGTCGCGCAAGAATAATCTTAGTCGTCACGCTTATCGCTTCGAGATCATTCACGATCAGAATCATTTTCGGATCCTTGCACGACCGCGTGGCGCTGCTGCATGATCTCAGGGCTGCGGGCGATCGCAGCGGGCATCCTGTCCGAGTGGCAGGATGGGTGCCGAGCGTAAGCCGGCACCGGGACCCCGGGGTCTCACGGAGTCCTCGGGTGCCGAGCGAGAGCTCGGGCCGTCGCGATACCTGAGCTCGGCAGGAAGGCCCGAGCGGGCAGACCGACGACACCATCCCCCGCAGAGCGGAGCTCGAGGCGCCGGTACATAGACGGCGCGCTCGAGAGACCACCAGGCCGCTCGCCGCACGTCGCGCTAGCCCCGCGTCGGCCGGTCAATCGCGGGGGGGGATGGGGGGGGATCCATCGGAAGCGGCGGGCTCCCGACGAGGAGCGAAGACACCGGGGCAGCCGGGCTCGCGTCCGGCTACCTCGGTCGCCCGCGGGTTCGATGGGCCCGCGCACTTGCCCCGAGCGTTATGCGGTCGACGGGTCTTCGTCTTCGCGCGCTCGAGGCCTAGGTCGGATGTACCGGATCGGGCGCGCGTGCGCAAGCGATCAGAGTGATCGGATCTCGGCAATGAGCCCCAGCGCCTCGGCGCCCGAGCCCCCCGTCCCGCCGAGCCGCGCCGTCGCTCCGGTGTAGGCGGTGTTGTCGCCATCGGCGCTGATGTCGTGCGCGCCGATGGCGGCGCCATTCACGAAGAACCGGACCTCGTCCGCGTACTCGACGCGGATGCTCAACCGATCGCCCTCGGTGTACTCGAAGGGATCGGACTCGTAGGACGCGCTCGCGTTCTTGTAGACGAGCTTGCTCGTCGTCGTCGTATCCGGCGTGATGTAGAGACTGATCGGTGTCGTGAGGAGCTCGAGGAGATAGTCGTCGCCGTACTGATCGGAGCCGCTCGCGTGCGCCGGGAAGAAGTCGATCCAGAAGCCCGTGTCGTAGAAGACCGAATCGATCGCCGCGCTGACGAACGAGTGCTCGTCGGCGTTGCGAATCAGGGTCACGCCGCGCGTCGGGATGTGCGAGCTCGCCTTGATGCCGGCCTCGAACTGAGGGCTCGCGATGATGTTCGAACCGAGCACGCTTGCATTCACGGTGCCGAGCACGGTCGTCGCCGCGGGATAGATCGATACCGTCTGCACGGCGACACCATTCGACTTGTAGCTGAGCTCGAGGCGCCACCACTCATCGCCCTTGTCGTTGATGATGAGCGATGCCCGCGCGCGCTCCTCCGAGTAGGGCGTGCCGAACGACGCCTGAGCGATCTCGCCGGTCGCGGTGTTGAGCTGCACGGAGTCCTGATGCGTGCCGTCGGAGACACGCAGCTCGACGAAGTTCGTCTTGCTCGTGTCCTTCTTCACGTAGCAGGAGGCGACGTAAGAACCGACCGCGAGCGATGCCGTCGCGAGAGAGATGAAGCCGGCCGCGGCTGCGCTCGCATCATCGAGCGCCCACGCGTTCGGCGATCCATCGGGCGCGCGCCCATCGTAGCGCGTGGCCGTCGCGTTCGAAGACGTCCACGCGTCGAGCGACTCGGTCTGAGCGAGCAGGTTCGTGCGGGTCGGCTCGGTGTAGATCCCCCCGCTGCGCAGCACGCGCGGCTGCTGCGTGAAGGCGTACGGCGTGAGGTTCGAGCTCATCTCGCCATTGCCCGGGCTCGCTGCGACCGAGGGCATGCCCCACGCGATGATGCTCCCCTGCGCGCTCACCGCAGGCGTGCCCAGCGATGCGCGGAGGCCGGCGGCCGGGCGGATGATCATATTGGGGTTCGTCACCCCGGGCGTATACCGGAAGGCGACGAGCCACCAGCCGTTGTAGTAGCCGACGTAACGCGAGCTCGGCGAGCCGATGTCGACCACACGCCCGTTCGTCGGATCGAGCGAGATGCCGGCGACGATCACCGAGCTCTCCTCGATGGCGATGTCGCAGTACCAATCGCAGCCCGGATTGGTCTCTCGCTTCACGAACGCGATCTGCCACCGCGGCTGTCCGATCGTCGCCGCGATAGCAGGGCCGCGCATCGCCGCGACCGCGCCCGCGCTGAAGTCGATCATGGTCGAGGCGTCGGTTCCCCCATCCGGCGCAGCGGCGCCGATGGTGCTCGAACCTCCCGTCGGGGTCCACGTCGTCACGCCGACCAAGTTCACGCCTCGGAGCGCGCCGATCTCGGAAGTGCGCTCGATGCGGCTCGAGATCGGATCGTAGAGCTGCGCGCGCGTCTTCACCGGCGTCGTCGTGAGACCGGTCCTGTAATTGATCAAGCGCTGCGTCTCGAGCGTCGGCGAGGAGACGCTCGTCACCGTGGTACCGGTATCGGCGGGCAAGAGAAGGACGCCGTTCGATGCGGGCGCGCTGAACCCCTTCTGCGTCGCGAGCACATCGATGGGCACGAGCCGCTCGGCCGTGTTGGGATCGATGTGAAAGTCGCCCTCGGCGCGCTGCGTCGTGCCGTACACCCACGGCGCATCCACTCCGCCACCAGAGCGCCGGCCCACACCGCCGAGCATTGGGCTGAGCTCGCGCGTGCCCGCGCCCGCCTCGATGAGCTGCGCGATGTACTCGTTCGCGCTGGCATCGTCGGCGAAGCGCTCGTAGCCGGGCCGACGCGGGCGCGCCATCGTGCGCCGCCGATCGGTGAAGAGGACGCGCGCATCGTGAGCGAGGTCGGTCGCGAGGTCGAGGATCGATGCGCCGGTCAGCACGGGGCGCCCGCTCACGGTCGTGCGCGCGAGATGCCGCGTCTCGAACACGGAGACTCCATCGAGCTCTCGCGCGGCTTGGAACATCGCGGCACGCGCGGTGAGCTTGTCGCCCGAGCCGAGCAGATCTGCGGGAGGAAGGATCAGCCACACCGGCATACCCGAGCCCCAGGGCCTCGTGCGCATGTAGCCGATCCCGTTCTTCAGCACATCGGCATCCGCGAGGTTCGCGTTCTCCGCGAACTGCATCACGCACAGATCCACACGCGGGCTCGCGTACTCGGGTCGCGACTGCGGCGCCGAGATGTCGCCATCGAACGACCCGAACGTCGCATCGATGAGCTCCTGCGCGGACCAGTTTCCGTTCGTGAGGACCACCGTCGCTGCGATCTGGCGCGTGGCGACGCGCACGACATCGGCGCGCTTGCGGCGCCAGTCGACGATCACATAGAGCTCTTCGAGCGCGGAGTGAGCGAACGTCCCCGTCGAGTTCACGTTGCTGTTGACGCTCACCTCGAGACGCGAGGCGCCGCCGCTCAGCGTGAGCCGGATGCTGTACGCGTTGGTACCGCCGAGCTTCAGCACGAGATCGTTGCGCGCCGCACCGCTCGCGAAGCTCGGCACGATGTGCAGCGTGAAGCCGTCGCGCTCGAGCTCGCCGCGCGGGCGCACCTGATAGGGTGCCGTGCGCGGCGTCACCGCGTTGAAGTTCCCGAGCCCGTTGACCAGGAAGAGCAGGCGCGGAGCGAGATCGGCGAACATCGGCTCCACGGCACACCGCGCCATGAAGTTCTCGGCCGAGCTCACGAGCGCGCCGCCCTCCTGAAGCGCGACCCACGAGGCGTTGCCGAAGGTCGCCTTGCAGTTGGAGGGCGTCACGTTGACGACCCACGTGCCCGGGTTCGCGATCTGCTGGAGCACGTGCTCGATGCTCCACTCGTTCGCGACGATCGGCGCGGGCCGGATGAAGGACGTATCGAGCGTGCCGCCGTTGATGTCGCGCATGATGGCGCGGTTCGAATCGCTCGCGTTGTACGGCGCGGCCTCGGCAGTCGGGCGGTGGCCCTTCATGTAGTCGTCGCCGAGGAATAGATGGATCGGCTGAGTGATCATGGAGCTCCTCAGAGGCCGTAGCGCGAGACGATGTCGGCGCTCACCGCGAAGGCGTTCGCATTGCTCTGTGGCGCCTTGCAGATGATGACCTCCGCGACGTATCCGCGGAAGCCGGCGAGGAGCCGCCATACGAGCTCCTGCACATCGGCAGCTCCGACGCCGAGCGGGCTCTCGCTCACCAGCAGACCGGCAGCGCCGGCAGCGCCGCGAGGCCGGACGAAGAGACCAGGCACGAGGCGCTCGGCGCTCGGGGTGAAGCGCCAGCAGAGCACGAAGCCATTGCTCGTCGCGAGCTGCGTCGCCTCTTCGTGCAGGTACGGCGGCGTCGCGGTGTCGTTCGGCACCCACTGCCCGAGCACCTGCCCGCCGGAGATGAGCGACGAGATCTGTCCCTCGGTCGCGAGCGGGAGCAGCGCCTCCCACGGTCGATAGTCAGGGATGGCGAGCGAGGTCGGCTCGACGACCATCCCCACATAGTAGCCGGCCGAGCTCGGCGGGAGAGCCTTGACGCTGTCGTAGTACTCGACGCCCGTGAGCGGGAGCGCGAGCTGGCTGTTCAGGAGCGTACGCGTCTCCGGCGCGACCGCGCGCAGATCGGGATCGAGCTGACGCAGGTGATGGCCGTTGCCGCTCTGGTCGGCGATGACGGCGACCTTGCCACCATCCAGCATGATGCCTCGATCCATGCGGTAGCGGGCTACGACACCATCGAGCGTCGTCGCGCTATCGACGAGGACGCCGCTCACCTTGCCGAGCGATGGGTCGTCGATCAGCCGAGGAGACGGCAGACCGATCGAGCGCGGGCCGAGGCGAGGCGATGCGAAGAGCATCATGTTCGCGCCGACGATCGCGGTCGCGGTCGAGTTGTTCCAGCGCAGGACGCCCGTGCTCGTATCGACCTCGAGCGCGCCCTCGATCAGCCCGGGGAAGTTGAGCGCCATCCCTCCGCGCGTGTAGGCCGCGATCTCGCGCGTCTCCACATCGCCGACCGCGCCCGTTCCGTTGAGCGTGTCGCCCGCCTGACCCGGCCGACGGTCGGTCGTATTGGAGAACCAGATCACGCCCGTGATGTAGCGGTCGCGCCAGTCGAAGTCGTCGTCGAGCGTGACGACGGTCAGCGCCGGAGCGGCGAAGCTCACCCATCGGCGGAGCTGCGGATCGAGGAGCGGCTGCCGCGTCGTCGTGCCGCGCACGTTCCACTCGTAGGGCAACGGCGGATTGCCACGGAGCACCTTGCCCAGCGCGATGGTCGAGCTGCCGACGGGGCACTGCTCCATGTGCTGCCCGTCCTGAAGGTTGTTCAGGTCGTGCGGCTCGATGAGCCCGCTCGCGACGGCGTCGAAGAATGCCGCATCGGCGGTGCCCGGCACCGTCGGCGACATGCGCACATTCAGCACGGGCGAGACGTAGAGCATGCCCATCACGGCGATGCTGTCGCCGACCGAGATCCCTCCGGCCGCGTTCGCAGCGATCATCAGCGCGCCATCGGTGTCGCGCGCCCACGCGACGAGCGGCACCGTCCCGCCCTGCATGTCGAAGTAGTTGTCGACGCTCGAGCCGGGCGGGTTCGCGTAACCGAGCCGCGTGTAGTACGGGCGACCCGCGACGGCGCCGACGCCCGATGCGATGTTGTAGCGGTTGTCGTCGGCGTGCCCCGGGTAGAGGAGGCGCGTCGTGCCCGCGCTGATGTCGACGGGGATCGAGGAGAACCAGAGGCGGTCGCGGTAGTCGCGCGATGCATCGAGCACGTAGACATTCCACCCCGAGGCCGCGACGGTGACGTTCGCGACGATGAGCTTTCGCCAGCCACCATTCGCTTCGATCGTCCACCCCGACGAGCTCGCCGCCTTGTCGCGCTGATCGAGGAAGCCGTCGAGCAGAGAGGCCGTGAGCGATGCGAGCGACTCCGCATCGCTGAACTGGTGCCGATGGTAGGTCATCGCATGCCGACTTTCTCGGAGCCCCAGATCACACCGACGACGTGACCGCCGTTGATGATGCGCAGCACGCCGGCCGCGGTGACGTGATAGGTGCTGCCGTTGAAGATCGCTTGGTAGGTCGCCCCGCCCGCGCTGCCCGGCCCCGAGTAGAAGGCCGCGTAGCCCGCGGTGTCCGGCACGCCGTACTTGTTATCGTCCGCCTGCCCCGGTCGCAGATTCCGCGTCGCGCTCTGCTGGACGTTGATCAGGATCATCCGATCGCGCCAATCGATCGAGTTGTCGAGCACGTCCGGCGTGCCGCCTCCGGTCGGCGTGATGGCGAACCACCGCGTCACGATCCCCGGCGTCTGCGTCGCGTAGGTCGTGAGGTTCGGCTGTCCGACGAGCGGAGCTCCGAGCAATGTCTCCTGGATCGCGTTGAGGTCCTCGGCATCGAGGCGCGAGCCCGGGCCGTAGGTGCGGATGCGCGCCTTGACGGGCGAGCGCTCGGTGCGCGGCGTCGAGATCTGCCGAGCGAGCGCATCGCGCCCGACGAAGTGCGTGGAGCTGCCCCACTTCGCGTCGGTCTCGACGCAGCTCGAGTGCCCCGGCCCGAGCTTATCGAGCGCGCCGACGTTCTTCGCCGGGAGCGCGTTGCCGTAGAGCGTCTCGATCGCATTGCGCACGATCGGGTTGTAGAAGTCCTCGTTCGCAAACTGAAGGGTCGTCTGGAAGATGGCGGCATCCACGCTGCCGGCGACCTCGACCTCGTCGCGGCGATTGGCCACGAAGTGCACGGTCGTCCCCGTCGCGTCCAGCGAGTCCTGGAGATCGTCGCGCGCTGCGCCGCGCATCGTTCGCTCGTGCGCCGCGATGCGCGCCTGCCGCTGTGCGAGCGTGCGCGCGGAGTCGTTCGGCAGATTGAACGCGCGCTCCCACTGCTCGACCATCGCGTCGGCGAGATCGGGATACGCGTTCTCGAAGGCCCGATCGATCTCACTCCGGCCGAGCGCGAGGAGCACGGCCCACGCGCGGAGCTGCCGCTGAAAGACGCTCTCGTCGGACTGCGAGCCGTACGTGTCTCCGGCGAGCCGCCGAAGGTAGGCGTAGAAGTCGTCCGCCGTCTTGACGTTCAAGAGCGCCATGGCTCACGCGCTCCACAGCACGCGGACCTGGCCGAGGCGCTGCACGAAGAGTGGGGCGGTGGCCACATTGAACGACGGCGACGAGATCGTCACATCGCGCACGCCGGTGATGCTCTTCAGGATGCGCACGATCTCCGCGAGGATGATGTCGCCCTGGAACGAGTCGATGCTCGCGGGCCATCGCGACGCCGGCGTCGTGTCTCCCGGTCCGAGCGTGTCGAAGTACGCGACGAGCGCCGCGTTGATCGGCGACCACAGCGGCCCGCCACTGTAGAGGTCCTCGCTCACCACCGGCGCGGCGCTCAGGGCGGTCTCGAGGTTCAGGCGGTAGTCGCCCGCGCCCGCATTCTGGATCGATGCGATCTTCACCTGCTCGGTCGTCGGCAATCCCGAGACCGTGATCGGAACGACGACGCGATCGCCGACCTGGAACCGATCGAGGTCCGCCACATTGAGGAGCTGGAGCTTCGTCGTCGTCGAGCCCGTCGATCCGTGAAGGGGGATCGTCGCGCCGCCGGTGTCGACATCGGGCTCGTAGCCGCGCCCCGGTCGCACGACGAAGCGGAACGTCTGCGGCGTGCCGAGATACGAGAACTGCAGAACCTCGACGTCGTCGTCGTGGCCGTGCTGCGTCTTGAGGTAGGCGAGGATCTCCGCGTTCCTCTCCTCGCCGAGCTGCCGCACGCTCGACGGTCCGAAGGGAAGGATCGTCATCGTGCCGAGGCCGCGCAGGTTCGGATACGCGAAGGCTTCGGCGATGCCGACACCGGGCGTCTCTTTCGTCCACCGCCTCCAGTGTTCGAGGTTCCCGCTCGCCGGACGAACGGCCATGACCGAGAGCACGTCGACGCGGAGCTCGTCATTCGTCTCGTCGTTCTTCCCTCCGGTCATCTCGACAAACTCGCACGTCGCGCTGAGCCCCGATTCCGGCGCGCTCAACGTCCCGTCGTTGCCAGATTCCTGGTTGGTGTCCGTGCCGCTCGAGCTCGCGGTCGCCTTCGCGAAGGCCGAGGCGACGGCAGTGACCGCGGTGCCCTGCGCAGGCGCAGCAGCGAGCGCTTCCTCGAACTCGATCGCCTGAATGCTGGTGAGCACTCGGATGATCGTGCGCTCGACACCGCTGATGCTGACGCGGTGCCCGCGCGCCATGCCGGAGACATCGGGCGCGATCTGCACGCGCGTCAACGTCGCGCCCGCGCGCGCGGTCTTGCCGCTCCACCCCGGCAACGTGACGACCGCGTCTTCGTCGAGCGTGAACGTGAGCCCGGTCGTCGTCGTGATCTCCGACCCCGCCAGCTGCGTGATGGGCGGCGAGCCGCCGTCGAGCATGATGGCGACGCGACCTTTCGCGGGCGCGGCGCGCTGCTTGACCTGCCCGCGGATGTTGCCGTGGCGCTCGAGGAACGCGGCCTCGGCGGTGTCGGGGAGGATCTGCTTCGCGAGGTAGTGGGCGTGCGCGTGGTTGCCGAACACCGGCACCGCGTGAACGCGCGCCTCGATGTCGTAGTCGGAGCCTTCGGTCAGATCGCCTTCGGGGATCCGCGATCGATACTCGTCCTTCTCCAGCTCGACGAGCTCCTCGAGCGTCTTCGTCTCGAACGCCATTTCCTACGCTCCCGTCAAGCGGTGGGTGTGCCGGACGGTCTGCTTCCGCCCGCGCCGGTTCCGATAGGACACTACGATCACGAGCGCGCTCCGCACGGTCTTGTCGACCTCGACGGCGAGCTCGCGGATCTCACCCGACGTCACGAGGTCGTCGAGGCACTCGGTCGCGTACCGCTTCGCGAGCAGGTCGTATCCAGCGAACGGACCCTTGATCGTGTGGAGCAGCGAGCCGAAGTTCGGCAGGACCCTGATGCTCCCGCGCTTCGTGCGCAGGCGCGCGGTCACCTTGGACTCGGGCGTGTTGTCCTGCTGGTACTCTCCGCTCGCCACGACGTAGTCGCGCGTATTGGGATCCATGTAGCGGCGCGTCGTCGGCATCGGTCTCACTCCAACGGAACAGCGAGCAGCGTACCCCGCGGATAGAAGTCGGGCGATACGCTCGGGTTCATGTCGATGATCTCCTGAGCGCGGTTCGGATCTCCGAAGAGCTCGACGGCGACCTCGACGGCGCTCAGCTCTGCGCGGAGCTCGTAGTCGATGACGATCGGCGCATTGCGGAAGGCGTTGTCGGCGAAGCGCATCAGCGAGCCCGAAAGCTTCGACGCCGCCGCGATGATCGGCCACCCCGTCGAGGGATCGAGGCTCGCCGCTGCGCGCACGCTCTCCACGCGCGCGAGATGCGTGTCGAGCTCGGCGCCGATCTCATCGGCCGAGACGAGCTCCTCCTGCTGCACGCGCGTCACGAAGCGCTGCGCGAGGAGAGTGAACAACCGCACTTCGTCGTCCTCGATCGTCGTCGAGCCGAAGCCCGTCGATGTCGAGACGCGGCGCGTGAACCCGACCGGTGCGGGCTGCTGCTCGCCGAGCGTGGCCACGGGCGCCGTCACGTCCACGAGGCCGATGTTGATGGCGAACGAGTCGCTCAGGCCGAGCGCCACAGCCTCCGTGCCGGTGATGGGCACGCCGGCGTCCTTCATCGTCTTCGCGGTATCGACCGGCTTCTGCTGCTGGTCGGCGAGAGCGCTGTCCAGCCCGTCGGCATCGGAGGCCGGATCGTTCGTGCGCGTGGTCTCGCGAGCACCCCACCGACCGATCGTCTGCTGCTCGAGCGTCTCGAACGACACCTTGAGCTCGCCGCCCTCGCGCGTCTTCGATTCGGTCGTCCACTGGAACTCCACGAGGCGCACGAGCAGCGGGCCGAACTCGGGATCGTTCAGCGTCGCGCGGCCGAGGTGCTCATCGCTCTCGAAGAGCTCGATCAGATCGTTGAAGCGGCCCGGATAGTCCTCATCGTCGACCGCGCGGAAGAGGGGGATCGAGTAGTTGATCGTGCGCGGCTCGCCGCCCGTGTCCTCGTCGGTCTGCCCATTGCGAAACGGATAGCGACGGCGCGCCCACGCGCGCCCGCCCGAGACCGTGCGCTCGCTGATCTCGAACACGATCTCGATGTCGCCCGCCTGGAGCGACGCCTCGAGAAGGTTCTCGGTCCAGTAGTCGTTCTGCGCCATGGCTCCCTACTCCGCACGCACGCGAGACGACGCGCTCGTGATCGTTCCCGTGAGAGTGGTCGGCGTGATGGGACTCGTGTCGCCGTTGCTGTCCTCGAAAGCCGCCGGATCCACAGTGATCTCCACTTCATCGCCGAGGCGCGCCACGCCCTGCCACGCGCTGTTGCCGAGCTTGATGTCCTCGCCCTCGATCTCCACGGTGCCGTCCGGCTTGAGGCGGATCAGCGCGCGCGTCGCCGCGTCCTTGCCGAGAGCATGGAGCACGAGCTCGCCCGGCTCGCATGCCTCGACGTGCCGCGGGTCGTGGGTGCCGATGATGATCACCGAGTCCCCGAGCTGCACACGCAGGGCCTTCGCGTAGCCGTCCTCTTCGCTGCCGTCCTTCGGACGACTCTGTACGCCGGCGACGGTCCACACTTCCGCAGCCGCCGCGCCGTCGAGGTCGTTCCCCGCTGCATCGTCGACGTGCGCCTCGACGTCGTTGTCGTCGGCGAGCGAGGAGCGCAGCCAGTTGACCGCGAGCACCGCCTCGTCGAGCACTTCGCGCGCGACGCGCTTGAGTCCCATGGGTCAATAGACTAGCGAACGCAGCGGCACAGCGCGAATGGTCGTCGAGGTCCCCTGATCGCGGTCTTTCCTGAACGTCCGCTTCGTGATGTAGAAGGTTCCGTCGACGCCGATCGGCTCGTCGATGACGCGGATCGTGGAGTCGATCGCGTAGAGGTACCCGCGCTGCCCGTGGTCATCGAGGGTGTACTCGAGCTGGAATGCGTCGCGCCGAAAGCGCATGAGCTCGCGCAGCGCCTTGCGTGCGCAGGCGTCGGCGGTGCGGAGGTCGGTCTCCTGGAGATACAGCGGCTTCGCGAGCTCGGCGGGCCAAGAGTCGTCGACCGCTTCGCCGCTGACGGGCGTGCGCTCGGTGCTGCGGATGTTGCCGCGCCCGTACACGACCACCTTCGAGTGCCGATCGCCGATGCTCTCGATCAGCTTTCCATCTCGAACGTTGTTCGGGTCCTCGGTGTCCTCGACGTAGCGGCGCACGGCGCGATAGCGCGGCTCCTGGTTGTAGCGAGGCGACGAGAGAATGAGACGGCCGAGCGGCGAGCACCAGAGCAGCACCCCGAGGCGCGTGCAGTGGCGCTCGATGAACGCCCAGATCGTCTCACCTACCTGTGGACGCGCATCCTTCACGGTGAGGCGCTCGATATCGCCGGGACCCATGATATTCGCGTAGCCCGAGCGCGCGCCGCGCCGCGATGCGAGCGCATCCGTGATGGTGTCGAGCCGATCCCCCGTCGCTGTGAACTGCTCCTCGCGCAGCTCTTCGTCGGTGCCGAGCGCACCGTCTACCGAGCGACCCGTACGCGTCGCCTCCTCTTGCTGCGTGAAGCTGAAGCGCGACGGGGCCACGCCGGCACGGCGAGCGGCCTGCGTCTCAGACGTCCGCCCGCCTCCCTGCAGCGTGCGCTGAGCGGCATAGGAGTCCGTGACCACCTCGATGCCGTAGAAGCCCACCGCCTCGCGCACGAGGTCGATGAGACGCATGTCCGCCGAGACGTTGAGGTTCAGCTCGACGCTCGCGTCGGTCAGGATGCCGGCGAGATCGCGCCCCTCGATCTGGATCACGGTCCCGCCCTCGCGTGACGCGCCGATGGTTCGATCGTCGATGATCCCCACCATCTGTTGGAAGCGTTCGCGCGGGCCACCGCCAACGTCGTCGCCGACGAAGATCTTGATCTCGGTCCCCGGCTTCGTGAGCTCGAGCAGGCGCTCGCGCGTCTCGGTGTCGCCGGGCACTTCGACGTCGAACGAGAACCCGTCGGCGGGCGTCATGAGATCGCTATCGACCGAGTAGCTCGTCCACTCGGCAATGCGCTCGCCGTTCGCTTCGATGAACGCGAAGTAGCTCATCGCCCCTGGCTCCCCTCTTCACGTCGGCCCGCTCCGGGCTCGCGCCCATTCTGCACTGCTGCCGCGATCCGATTCGCGCCGGCCTGGTCAATAGTGACCTGCTGCGCGCGCTGCCGATCCTGTGCGCGCCGTACGGCCGTCATATCGAGCTGCGCCTGACCGCCGAACGCGTTCGTGATGCTCTCCCAGACGCCACCAGCGAACGCGCGCGAGGCGTCCTCGGGAAGCGCGTAGACCTGGTCCATCAGAGATCGCCCGCGCTGGTCCTCGAACATGCCCGTCGCGCTGATGCCCGCCGCGACGACGCCAGCGATGGCGATGCCCGCGCCGACCGCCGCAGCGATGCCGCCCGCCGCGGCGAGGATCCCACCGCTGCCCACGGAGGCAGCGAGGACCCCGCCGCCGCTCCCCGCCGCCGCAGTGCTTCCGCCGAGGCGGGACATCAGCGACGCGAGCCCCATGCCGCCAACGGCGCCTTCGAGCACGGGCGCGCCGATCGTAGTGGCTTCGGGGCCGAGCCGGTCTTCGATCGTCGTCAGCGCGCCAGCGAGTGCACCGAATCGCGCGATGAGCTCGTCGCTCTTTTCGACGAGCTGCGCTTCGCGGTTGATGCGCATGCGGATCACATCGCCGCTCGCGTCCTGGTTGAGCTCGCGCATCGTCGCATCGAACATCTGCGCGCCGTGCTCCATGTCGACGTTCATGCGCTCGCTGAGCGTCATCGCGCCGCCCTGGCCATCGCGAGCTCGCTGCTCCTGCTGCACGAGCATCAGGAACCCGCGCGCCGCGTCCTGGTTTCCGAATGCGGTGATCAGATTGCCGAGCACCTGCGCGCGCGGGCTATCCGCTGCCTGGGAGACGATGTCTCCCATCGAGCGCACGCGCCCATCCCTGTCGAGGGCGTTGATCCCGAGCCGCCGCAGACGCCCGGATGCTCGGCGGTTGGAGAGAGCGCCGAGCAGGTTCTCCTGGTAGGTGCGCGCGACGCGGGGATCGACGTCGGCCGCGCGGAAGGCCTGCGCAAGCGCCTGGAACTCGCGCATACCTTCGGTGCCGGTCACGCCGCGCGCGCCGATGAACGATGCGATGGCTGCGGGGAAGCGCTCGGAGAAATCGTTGAGGGTCAGCGAGCCCGTCAGCGCGCCCTCCGCGAGGACCGCCATCGCCTCGCGCGTTTCGGTCGAGCTCAGATTGAACTGCCGCTGGAAGGCGCCGGCCGCACCGATGACTTCTTCCATCGAGCTGCCCGTCGTGCGCGAGACCTGCGCGAAGTACTCCATGTTCGAGAAGAACTCATCGACGCCGCTTTCGCCGCCGCGCACCGCGGTATCGAGCATCGAGAACTGCTCCTGAGAGCGGACGATGCCCGTCATGATCTCCTCGGGCGAGACGCCGGTGCGCTGACCGATCTGCGCGCTGCGCTCGATCATCCCCTGGATCTGCGGCCCATGGACGCCGGCCTGAACCGCGCCACGGATGAAGTTCTGCCGCGCATCCACCATGCCTCCGATGATGTCGAGCTGAGAGCGGATGCCCATCGCTCCCTGGACTTCGCGGCCCACGCCGAGAAGCGCCCGCCCTCCGCCGAGAAGCGCCCCGCCTGCCATCGTAGCGCCCGTGTTCACCATGCCCCGCAGCCCGGCCCCAAACCGCCGCATACGGCTCGGGCGGGCCGCCGCCGCGGCCTCCTCATCGGCGATCTGGGCGCGAGCCCGCTCGATGAGGCGCTGCCGCTCGAGGCGGCGCCGCTGGCGCCGGAGGATGCGCTCGTAGGACATCTCCTGCTCGCGCTCGGTGTCCCGCACGGCGCGCTGCTTCCGCTCCTCGGAGTTCTCGACGGCGCGCGCTTCCTGGTCGGCATTGCGCACGGTCTGCCGCGTCTGCCGATCGGCGGTGCGCGCGGTGACGCCGAGCGCGCGCCGGAGACCCGACAGCGCCTGCATCACGCGCTGGCTGCCGGTCGTGGAGAGGCGTACTCGGATCTCAGCCATGGGTCATCGTCTCCTGATGTTGCGCTTCGGGCGTCTGGGCTTCTTCGTCGTCGGGCGAACGCCGCGGCCGGGCTTCGCCTGCCGCTTGTCGAGCTCGGCCTTCACCCGGAGGGCGTAGGCGCTGCGGAGCTGCTGGAAGTAGAGGACCTGCCAGTCCGATAGTCGCTGAGCCGCTTGGCCGAAGAAATCAGCAAGCGCCGAAGCGTGATGAGCGCGATACCCGTCAAGGTGGCTTCGGCGCTCTGCGCTTTTCCCAAGCGCTCGATGAGCTCTTCTTCCTCCTCCTCCGAGAGCGAGACGCTCGGGTTCTGCCACTCTTGGTTCTCGTTGTAGACCTCCATGAGATCGGTCACCCCAACGCTCCCGAGCTGCACGAGCTCGGTCTCATTGGCGAAGAACGGGATCGGCTTCTCGCTCTGCACGGTATCGGGATCGAAGAACGCACGAAGGATGACCTCGCGCTCGACGAATCGTTCCATCAGCACGGGATCGATCTCCATTACCTCCTTCGCCTCCCACTGCCGTTTCTTGGCGAGGTCGCGGATGCGGCGCTGCGCTTCGATGCGGCAACCGTCGAGCTCGACATCGTCGAGGCACTTCACCGCGATCTTGATCTCCGGTCGCCCGGGGAAGTCGATCACGCGGGGCACGGTGGGCCGAGTCACGATGGCTCGGATCTGTTCGTCACTGAAACGCGGCACGGATGATTCTCCTCTCGATGCGCGAACGCGCGACCACCACAAGGGCAGCCGCGCGTCCGAGGTTGTAGCGCGAGGCGCCTAGACGATCGTGGGCGGCGCGCACTGCACGGTGAACGAGAGCGATGCCGGCGCGTCGGTGCCCTGCTGAGCATCGACCGAGTCGATGTAGCCCTCGTAGATGTACTGCCGTCCGGCATACATGTGCGTGATCACGACGTCGGCATTCTCGATGCACTTCTCGATGAACTCGGCCTCGAGCCCGCCCTTGGGCACGGCGTTCTCGACCTGGATCTCGACGGTCATCGCGCCGCGCGAACGACCGGCGAAGCCCTTCTTCATCGTCGTGACGGGGTTGTTGTTGCCGCTGAGCGTCAGCGAGATCGACGTCGCCTCGGCCAGCGTCGAGCTGTCGAACTGGACCTCCGCGGGTCCCTCGTACTTGTCGAGCGCCATGGTCTACTCCTTCAGGATGGTTCCTAGAGCTGCCGGACGTCGGCCGCGAACTGGTGGAAGAGCTCGATCGGGTCGATGGGGATCACGGCGTCGATGCGGCCCTTCGCGGTCTCGTTGCGCTCGAACAACGACCCCGCGACGGTGACCGATTGGAAGTTCTCGATCAGCTCGTTCTCGAACGGCGCGAGCAGACCGAGCGCCCACGTGCGCACCGTGCCGGCCGTGGCGACGCCGGGCGGCGGCACCTGACCTTCGATGTCCACGCCGAGCTTGAAGCCGCCTCCGCCCGGACCGTTCGGCGCTCCGAACGTCGCGGCGAAGTTCTCCTCGAGCGTGTCGGCGATGAAGATCGCCACGTCGACATAGTGGGTGTCGAGCACCGAGAAGTCGAAGGTAGAGCCGCCCGCTGCCGTGCGACTCTTCGACGTGATGCTGCGCGCGACGAGCACGTTGCCGCCCGAGACGTAGAGCGGCGTGAGCCCGTTGTTCAGCGCGGACGTGATCTCGGTCTCGGTCGGCTGCTCACCGAGATCCCACTGCGGCGTGAGCCCGTCGAGCTCGGCATTGTCGAAGTTGAACGCGCGGTCGATGCCGAGGCCGATCGTCTCGCGTCCAGCGAGAGCTGCGGCGAGCTCGGCCGGCGTCTCGTTGGCGGTCTGCGCCCACGCGACCTGCGCGAGCTCCTTGTTGAGCGTCGTGTTCCCGAACGTCTGCGCGGTGCCCGCGCTCGTCGCCGCGCCGAAGATGATGCGGCCGCGCTTGCCGATCAGCGCCGCGAACTGTGCTTCGATGTGCGTCATGCACACGCCGATCGGGGTCGCCTCCGCCACCGTGCCATAGGGCGCGACGGTGAGATGGAAGCGGACGGCCGTCGTGTTCGCGAGCAGCGCCGTCGGATCGTCGTTCGTCGTGCCGCCCGTGAGCGCCTCGCCGGTCGTCGCCGGCGTGAACGTGAGGCCGGAGCCGGTGCCCTCGGTCCAACGCGTGCGCACGCGGATGTAGTTGCCCCGCGGGCCCTTGCACTTCGCGGTGAGCACGATGTTCGCCGCGGGCGAGGTCGCGATGACCGGCGTCTTGGGCACAGCGTTGATCGCCGCGAGGATGTTCGTGATGACCGTCGCCGCCGTGTCGCCGTTGAGCACCGCGACCGAGAGCGGCGTATCGCAGCCGATCGTGACCTCGAGCGTCGAGTTGGCGTTCGCGGTTCCGGTGAGCGTCTTCGTGAGCGCCGCAGCCGCACCCGCACCCGCCGTGATGGCGCCGATGTAGATCGTCGCCTGCGGATTGATCTTGGTGACCTGGAGGTACTCGCGATGAAGCTCGGAGCCCCCGCCCGTCTTGGCGATGACCTCCGACTCGTCGAACACCTGCTCCATGGTGTTGTTGGCGATGGGCGCGCTCGGCGCGACATCGGTCTTGCACCCGAGGAGCAGGAGCGCGATGGGCGCAGCGCCACGCGAGCGGGGACCTGCACCGAGCGAGACCTTGACGAAGGCTCGCGGGCGCTTGTTCGAAAGATCGACGATGCTCAGCACGTGGCTACGCCTCCTTCTTCGTCTTCGCCGGCTTGGTCTCGACGATCTCTACGAGGTCGCCGCGATTCACCGCGCGGATGTAGTGGGGGTGGCGCGGCACGACGCGCTCCTCGGTGATGGCTCGGCTCGGAGCGTCGTGGAACATCACGCGTCGCCCTTCGACCGGCCCTACCTTCATCGTCAGCTCTTCCATCAGATCTCATCTCCCGCGGTGCGAGTGTTGCACTGCGCTCAGAAGTAGTCGATCTCGTACGTCCCTTCGGCGCCCGGGAGCGTCAGCGTGTCCGGCGTCGTGCTCCACGCCGCCTGGATGCCGGCAGCGAATCGGAGCGGCGCCTCGGGTGCCCACTCCGCATCAACACCGCCCTTCGAGGCCTGCATCGGGATCCGCGAGCGCGGCACGTCGCCATTGATCGGTGCGCTCGCCTTGTCGAAGAGCATGAGGTAGCGCAGCGTCGCCGTCGGATTCACACCGCGCGCGCGTCGCACGAACCCACCCTCCGACTTCACCTGATGCGTCGCCGCCGCAGCGCTGGCCACAGAGTGCTTCGCCTCGGGGTACGCGTCGGCATCGACCGCGAAGCGGTGGAGATCGAGCAGCGCCGATCCACTCGTCGCCGCGGGGTTGTAGAGCCGCGCGCCCGCGCGCGCGTCGAACAGCGTGAAGAGCACCGCCGTCGTCGCAGCGAGCGTGGCGACCTGGGCGTTATCGATCGTGAAGTAGACCTTGCGCCGGCCTTCGATCTCGACCTGCCAGTCGTGGACACGCGTCATATCGAGCGCGTTCTTGCCCAGGTCGATGATGGCGAGCTGCTCTGCGCCGGCGTTCTTCACCACGGCATAGAGCACGCCGTCGAGGTAGCGAAAGAACGCGCCCTGCGTTCCATCGAGGAACCCGATCTCCGCCTGCCGGCCCGCCTGCGTCCCGCCGAGCAGCGCAGTGATCGATGCGCGGATCCATTCATTGCCGCCCATGCGCTCGGGCGTCTGAACGAGCGCGTCATCGCCCGAGCTCGAGCCGACGGCGAGCCGCAGACCGATCCCCGCCTGCACGGTCACCGTGCCGCCATTCGCCACCGTCGAGATGCTCTCCGCGCCAGACGTGATCGCCGCCGAGCTCACGGGAGCCACGGACAAATCCACCTTGCGAAGCACCATCACGATTCACCTCCGAGCAGGATGCGCGAACGCTCCTCGAGCGAGAGCGCTGGCACCGTTGCGACGATCTCCACCATCGGTTGATCTTCGGGCGCGCGTCCGCCGATCGGCGTGCCATCCCACAGCGCGAGACAGAGCTGCTCCAGCAGCGGCAGATCGGTCTGCTGCGGATAGGGAAGCCCGCCGAAGACGGGGATGTGCTGCGCGTCGAACGTGAGCTCGAGGACGGGGTAGACCTGCCCGACCTCGCCGTCGGCCGCGCTCGCGAAGTCGGGCTGGCCGATGATCGTCTCCGGGAAGATGAACTCGAACCCGGCGAGCCCGAGGAGATCGGTGCTCGGGATCTTTTTCACGCCCGGCATATCGAGATCGATCAGACCCTCGCCGATGAGCGTCCGCGTCATGATCTCCTGCGCGGCGTGGAGCGCGGGCCACATGCGCGGCAGCAGGTCGCGCGTCGTCGCATCGAGCCAGTAGCGCACGCCGAACGTCGCGCGGCGCGAGGCCCTCCGCTGGCCAGGCCCGGCGACAGAGGTCCGCACGCGCCACACAGAGACCGCGGGCAAGCGGGCATCGGCGAGGAGGCCGAGCGTGATGGGGTAGTCGTACCAGTCGACCACCGCGGCCTCGAGCCACTTCTCGGCGCCGACGGTCGCGCGCAGGCCCTCGCGCACGTTCGCCGCCAGCACCATCGCAAGCACGCGCACCTGCGTGTCGACGAGCACCGGGATCGGCCTCGTGTCCGCACTGACCACCGCATCATCGACGGGGTCGCTCATCGGCGGAACACCGGGATGGACGTCGGGCCGATGCTCGCCGCGTTGCTGACCGTCAGCACGAGGCCGGCGAGCTCGCTCTCGTAGCGCTTCTTCTCCTCGCGGAAGAGCAGCGACCAACGGTCGCCGTCGGCGGTGATGGCCTGTTTGTAGAGACGCATCAACGTCCCGTACACCACCACGTCCTTGAGCTCTGAGGGAACCGAGAGCATCGTCTCGAAGACGGGCGGCACGCGCCGCCCGAGCGCCTTGAGCACGTCCATCGCTGCCGCCTCGCGGTAGCCCTTCGTCGGATCTTGGGAATCGTCCGGCTGCGCGGGGATGATCTTCCGCAGCGCACGCTCGCCGCCGATCTCCGCGGCTACGTGCTCGTGCGTCGCATATACGTTGACGTCCTGCATGCCGGTGCTCCTACAACCCCGCGTCCTTGACGGCCAGTTCCATCGCGAGATCGATCATCTGCCCCGCGCGCGCGGTCTTCGCGCGAAGCGCATTGGCCATGAACGCGTAAGGCCTCGTGCCGGGGTGGCGGACGCGCTTGGCGAAGATCGTCGAGCCGCCCGAGATGAAGCGCAGCGCCTGTCGGCGCCGAGCTCGGATGATGTGGGGCCGCGTGCCGAACTCCACGTGCGCCGCGTAGGCGACGCGCATGCCCCCTGCGATGATGCCGACCGAGAGACCCGTCGCGAACGAGCCCTGCACCTGCTCCGCGCGGATGCTCTGCGTCAGCCGGCCCGTGCGATCGCGGTAGGTGTGGTTCTGCTTCGCTTCGACCACGACCTCCTCTGCGATCTGCTGCATCGCCATCGTGAGGCGACGATCGGCGGCGCGCTCGAGCCGCTTCACCGCGGCGAGCACGTCTCGAACGTCGATGTCGCCTCCGA
>JACCDR012441067.1_pt1 | contig 20695 bp, 30 predicted proteins | sample 7446431 | NCBI WGS metagenome assembly JACCDR01 (sample SAMN15323443, study PRJNA562643) | freshwater metagenome | isolation source: river surface water | place: USA:Blue River Watershed | collected 2017-08-17 | reverse complement strand
GCTCGGCCGTGGCCAGCCGGCCCTCGGGCGTCAGCGCGGGCAGCTCGGCCAGCCAGGCGCGCAGGGCAGGCACCAGCGGCACCTGCTGGTCGCCCTGGGCGAAGCTGACCACGCTGGCGTCGTGCTCGGCGGCCTGCGCCAGGCTGTCCAGCAGCGCCACCACCAGGCCGGCCCGGGCCTGGCCGACGCGGCGCTGGCTGACCAGGCTGTCGGCAAAGGCCACGCTGTCGGCGTGCGCCGCGGCCAGCCGCGCCTGGCGGGCGGTGGCCGCGTGCTCGGCCAGCTGCTGGCGCAGGCGCGCGTTCTCCGCCTCCAGGGCGGTCTTCTCGGCATCGGTCACAGGGGTCTCCGGTAGGGGCTGCGCAAAGGCAGCGGGTGGCGTCTGTTCGGCCGCCAGGCGCTGTTTCGCCCGGTCATCGGCCACGCCGGCTTCGAGGTCGCCGACCAGGTAGGGCGGCAGCGCCGCATCGGCGTCGGCCTGGCCGAACTTGCCCAGCACCCAGTCGCGCAGGGAGCGCCACAGGCTCGCGTTGGAGCTGTCGGTCCACTCGCTGAACTCGACCACGCCCTCTTCGCTGCCGTCGGCAAACTGCGGGCTGCGCAGGCCCTTGACGGCGGGCGCCGCGGCGCCCAGGAAGCCGATGTGCCGCAGGTAGTACACGCCGGGCACGGGGTTGCCGGGCGCGCTGGGGCCCCAGAACGCCGCGCTCATCTTCTTGAGGGCGCCGCTGTTGACCAGCTCGGCGAACTCGGGGTTGACCTGGTGCGGGGTGGCCTCCAGCGCTCCGTCGGCCACCTCGAGCTTCTGCACCCAGCCGTAGGCGGGGGCATCCAGCCGCGGGTGGCCCACCACGAGCGGCGCTTCGTGCAGCGCGGGGTTGTAGGCCTTGGCGCTGGCGTGAAGGTCGCTCTCCGCGAACTCCAGCGCATGGCCTGCCATGGCCACATGCCGCCCCGGCGCGAAGCACTGCAGCGTCGTGCGCCGCGGCGCCGCCGGGCCAGCGGCGGCCGTGACAACGGGGGAGGCGAGGGTGACGGGGAGGGCGTCAGCAGGCATGCCCCGCACTGTGCGCAGCGGCGGGGTCGGGCGTCAGGGGAAGCGCTTCGGTACCCCCTGGCAGCCGCTCGCGCGCGCGAGACCGGGGGCTTCCCGCCGGGGTCGGCGCCGCCGTCCGCCGCTTCCCCTGTCTGCCGGAATGCCCGGAACCCGCGTTAATCCGGCCCCAGTCGCGTTAATCGGATCGCGCTGCACCCTACGGTGCTTCCGGAGCCTCCGGGCGCCTCAGCGGCCGCCCTTTGCCAGCCACTCCTGCAGCTGCGCGACGATGGCCGCCTGCTCGGCTGGATACAGCTGCCCGTCGGCGCGCACCGGCAGGAACGGGCGGGCCGGCATGTGGATCGTGTGCGCCCGGGCCTCGAAGTAGCGCGTCAGCGCCCGCTTGTGGTTCTGCCTGGCGAAGATCAGCCCCTTGCCGCCGAAGTCCGCCGTGCGCAGCAGCTCGCCCTTGGCGTTGGTGCGGTGGCGCACGGCCACCGTGCGCGCCTTGCGTTCGATCTTGCCGCCGAACTGGTGGATGGCCGCATAGGCCATGGTGGCCTGGACCACCAGGCTGTTGCTGTCGGCGCGCCAGACGATCTGCCGCCGCAGGTTGCCCGTCTCGCCCACCAGGGTCGGCCGGCCGTCGGGCACCTTCTTGGGCTTCCAGCGCTGGCCATCGGGGCCGATGCTCGTGCCGAAGCGCGCCTTGGCCCGCTGCACGATGTCCTCGCCGATGTCCTTCAGGACGGGGCGAAGATTGCCCAGCCGCTGCTGCAGGGCCTGCAGCTCGGAGCGGATGGCGCGGTCGTCGACCTGGACGGTGATCACGCCGCACCCCCAGCTGACCAGGCGCGCGCCGCCACGGCCAGCGCGGTGAATCCGCCCAGGGCGGCCAGGCTGACGTTCAGCCAGCGCGCGCGCCAGGCGAGCTCGTCGTGAGTGGCGTCGATGATCTCGCACCAGGTGGACAGCAGCACCTGCTGGTTGATGGCGGTAGACCGGCGCAGCAGCTCCCAGTCGTTGAACGCCTTCGGCTCCACGCCCAGCGGCGCAGCCTGGCGGGTGCGCTGGCCGTACAGGGCCAGGCAGAACCCCAGCGCAAAGCACCCGGCCAGCACCCAGCCCAGGCGAGAAGGCTGCCACAGCGCCGCGCCGGCCAGCAGCGCGGCGCCGGCCAGCCACATCTGGGACACCCGGAACATGCGCTCCAGCAGCAGCTTGTGAGCCTCGGCCAGCTCCTTGCGCAGGCGCTGCGCCTCGGCCACCAGGTGCCCCACGAAGGCCGGGTCGGGTTCGGCCAGGTCGGTCGTGAAACTGCGGCCGGTCTCCCGGTCGAACAGGAATTCCAGGGTATCTGGGTTGGGGTTCACGGGACACTCCTTTGGTTACGACAGGGCGTGGCGTAGACTGTGTCGCGTCGGCTGGCGGTGCCCGGAGGTGGTAACGGGAGCACTCCGAAAGGAGGGGCTCTATGCGGGTTCGATTCCCGCCCGCCGCCGACCTCTCGCAGGGATGATCTCCCACTGGCCGCCGGCCGCCATTGCAGCAACGTCCACCGCGTTTACGCGGAAGGCCGTGACGATCTCGTTCAGGCCGGTCTTGGTCTTCTTCTTCGGCCGCCATTCCACGGCCGCCTTTGTCGGGCCGGCACCATCGCTGACAAAGATCAGCGTGTCGTTGGGCTTGTCCCAATAGACCGCGCCGGGCTCATCCAACAGGGTTACCAGGGTCCGCCAGTCTTCAAGCAGAAGCCCGTCTTGGGCCTTGAAGAGGTGGCGGCGCTGTTTGGAGCCGAGCACAAGGGCATCGGTGACAGCGACTTCCGCCGTCCCCGGGCGAGCTCCGGAATGCTGCTCCAGCCAGGACACGACACGCGGATCCAGGGCACCTACGACGGCGCTGCGGCCCCGCGGCTTGGGGTCGGCCACCCATTCGTCCAGCGTCTCCCACCACGCCGCCTGCCGCTCCATCACCAGCGCGGGCTGCAGCGCCTGAGCCATCGCCGCCCCGATGGGCGCGTCCAGCGCCAGCAGCTTGCGGTCCACCAGCTGCTGCAGCGGCGCGGCGGCCTGCGCCCCCGGCGCGTAGTCGAACCCCGCGTCGATGCCCGGCGGCGCGCCGGTCTTCGGGTCGGTGCTGTCCCAGCCGGCCGGCGGTTCGGTCTTGTCGCCAGGCCGGGGGGCCTTCACGGGCTGGACTTCGCAGCGGCACCCCCACCCGTTCGGCGCGAAGTGGGTCTTCCAGAACGGATGGTCATGAGGCAGCACCGTGCCATCCCAGGCCAGGTGCGCGGGGCGCGGGTGCAGCACACCGTCGGCGTGCACGTAGCGCCAGAACGGCCGCTCGGCTGTCACCTCCGGGTCCGTCAGCTGCTGCCAGCGGCCCGCCGCGTAACTGCTGGCCATGTTGGTCTGGTAGATGATGCGGGCGCGCCAGGCCTGGCCCGCTGCGCTGCCTTCGCCGCGCCAGCCGGTCCAGCCGTTGCGGGCCGCCACCGCCAGGAAGTCCCGCTTGAAGTCCGCCACGCCCACGCCGGCAGCCATGGCCTGGTCGACGGCACTGCGCAGGTCCTGCACCAGGTCCGCCTTGGCCGCGCCGGCCACGATGAAGGCCCGGTCGTGCGCGCTCTTGCGGATGTCGTCCCAGCGTTCGCTGGGCAGGTTCAGCTTGCGACGGAAGAACGCCAGCTGCTCCTCGAACGGCGTGCCGAACCCGAAAGCGCCCGCATCGGGCACCGGCATGCCGGCAGCCGCGGTGTCCATGGCTCAGCCGGCCCGGGCCTGGTCCTGCACGTCAGCCATGCCGCGCAGCTCGGCCAGCGCGAAGGCCGCGCTCATCACACGCACCAGCTGCTCCGTCTGCAGCCCGCCGTAGGCGTCCGTCAGCGTGCGCTGCAGCGTGGCCAGGTCGGGCGCGGCCTGCACGAGCGCGCCCACCTCGTCCAGAAGGCCGTCCAGCGCAGGCCGGCCGGCGTCGACCAGGTCGTCGGTCAGTGCGTCCACTGCATCCGGGCCGGGTGACGCAAACGCCGCCACGCGGCCCGTGGGGGCCTGCCCCGGCAGCGGTTGCGCCCCGGCCAGCGGCGCGGCGGCCCGGGTGTCGGCCAAGTCGGTGTCCTGGTAGCCGTACTTGCGCACGAAGTAGGCCTTGGTGAAGACGGCGCCGGCCTCGGCATTGCTCTTGTCGCGCGCGGCCTCGAGCTCGTCGCGGGCCTGCTGGTCCCAAAGGCTGAAGACGGGCGCGGGCTGGCCCGGCCAGTTCAGCTCCACCGTCCAGCGGATCAGCTGGTTCACGGCCGCCGCCACCACCCCGGCGTTGGCGTCGCGCAGGTCCTCGGCCACGTCCAGCCCGGCGTAGGCGCTGGCCTTGCCGGCGTCCTTCTCGACGGACTGGTTGGTGCCGGTCAGCACAATGCTGACCTCGCCACGGCAGTGCAGCACCAGGCGCTCGTACAGATCGGCGCTGGCGCTCTTGCCGGCCATCTCCACGAGGTCCACGGCCCCATCGTCCGGGATCACGGCCACGCCGTTCTGGATCAGCGCCTCCAGCTCCGTCATCAGGGCGATGCGCTCGGCCTGCTGCGCCTCACGCGGCAGCTTGCCCACGGCGAAGGCGCTGCCGTACTTCTCGGCGAAGGCCAGCCAGAACTGCTTGCCGCCCTTGCCGAACACCACCGGCCAGTAGCACAGCGCCAGGTCGCCCAGGCCGTAGGGGTTGGCGTAGGTGGCGTCCTGCCGCGGCACCAGGAACTTGCGGTCGGGCAGCAGCTCGCCGTACAGCGGCTGCGCGCGCGTCTTGAAGCGCAGCTGGTTCTCGGCGTCGTAGCAGAACCATTCCTGCGGCAACGCCTCCACGGCCTTGGGCCACAGGCCGGCGAAGGGGCCGCCGCGGCCGCTGTGCCAGTCGATCTCCATCGGCTGGTAGCCGTACAGCGTGGCTTCCAGGGCGTTGCCGATCAGCGCCTCCATGTCCAGGCTGGCCAGCATGTCCTGCACGGCCTTGGTCACGCGCGCAGCGGCGGTGCCACGGTCCACGCCCCACTTCAGCGCCTTCACGGCTGCCTTGCGCCGGCGGATGCAGGCGCCGACGTGGCTGTCCCGCGCCAGCTCCCGGTAGGTCTTGATGTCCTTGCCCGTGGCCTTGAGGATCGGGTCCGGGTTGGGCAGGAGTAGGCCCATGAAGTTGAAGTCCAGCGCCTGCACGCGGGTGGCCAGCTGGCCACTCGTGAGGCTGCGCGCTGCCAGCGCCGTCATCATCGCGTTACCGGTGGGCATCTCAGTAGCCTTGCAGCTGGGGGTTGGCGGGTCGCGGGCGCGGCCGGCTGATCACGTGCACGCTGCCCATGCCGCTGGTGGCGGCCATCCACAGCATGTGCAGCGCGTCCGGGCCGTCGTCGTGGTCGGCCTTGGGGAAGTGGCGCAGCTGCTCCAGCAGCGTGGTCTGCGAGCTGTGCAGGCGGATCAGCCCGTTGGCCACGTGCGGCTGCAGGCTCTCGATGCGCAGCATCTTGTCGGCGATGGGCTGCACCGCGCGTGCCGGCACCGGCACGCCCTGGGCGGCGCTGCGCTTGATCAGCTCCTGGCGCAGGAACTCCTGGAACTGCACCGTCTCCACCACCCACAGCACGCAGCGGTAGGCGCGCTGCAGCTCGATGACGTCGCTGATGATGCGGTCGGGCAGCCGCTTCTTGATCGCGGCCTCGACCACATCGAGCACGCCGGTCTCGCGGTTCATGCCGCCCACCAGCAGCGCGCTGGGGTCGCGCCCTGCGCCGGCCTTGCCCAGGCTGGGGTCGACGGCGCCGTAGAACACCCAGCTGGCCAAGCGGTTGACCCAGAACTGCACGATGCCCGCAAAGGGCGCGTTGTCGCCGGCCACGGGGTCGTTCTGGTACTCGGCGTCGAACGTGTCGTGCCCGTCCCGGGCGCGGATCTTCATCAGCGCCAGCAGCGGCCGCGCCGCCCAGCTCACCACCGCCCCCTCGTTCAGGGCCGCCTCGTGCGCGGCGTAGAAGGCGTCGGCCTCCTGCGCGCCTTCGTTGCGCAGCACCTCTTCCCAGCGCTCCCACAGCGCCATGTCGGCCGGCCACTGCAGCAGCGCCTTGAACCGCGCGCTGCGCCACAGCGGGTTGGCCAGCGTGCGGCTGAGCACGCTGTCGTAGTGCAGGATGGTGCCGATGTAGACCACGTCGAACTTGGCCCCGGCGCCGCCCAGCGGCAGCACGGTCTTGCTCAGCCAGGCCTGCAGCTTGTCGCGCTGCTCGGGGTTGCGCACCTGCTCGTCGTTCTCGATGTCGTCCAGCACGCACAGGTCGGGCCGGAACGGGCCATGCCGCAGCCCGCGCAGCTTCTTGCCGCTGCCGGCCACCTGCACCTTGGCGTTACCGCGGGTGACGATGGTGCCGGCCTGCCACACGCGGCCCTGGCCCGCCGCCTCCGGGAAGTCCAGCGCCAGACGCGGGTTGAACTCCAGCTCGGCCTTGATCGCCTCCAGCATCGGGTATGCCTGGTCGATCGAGTCCATGACGATCACCGGGTACTTCTTGCGCCCGGTGATCAGGCACCACAGCACGAACAGCTGGCTGACCAGCGTGCTCTTGGCTTCGCCGCGGGGTGCGGCGATGGCGTCGGTCTGCCCGGCGGGCTCGGCCACGATCTGCGGCAGCCGGGTGAACAGGTACTCGTGCAGCCGGCTGCGGTGCGGGCTGCGGATGTAGTGCGGGAAGTAGGTCTGCGTGAAGAACCCGAAGTCGTCCTGCGCCCGCAGGCGGCGCGCCTGCACGGCGGCGGGGTCGGGCTTGAAACCGCTGACCTCGGCCTCGATGCGCTGGCGCAGGCTGGCCGCCAGTGCGGCCAGGTCGGCCGCGAACGCCGAGTGCTTCAGCTGAGCCATCGGTTCACCCCAGCATCAGCCGTAGGCCTTGCCCAGCTCGGCGCCGAAGCCCTCGATCAGCTCCACCAGCTCCGCCGCGAACGGGCCGGGCTTGCGCGCCATGGCGTGCTCGGCCAGGCGCTGCAGGACGTCCATGGCGACCGCGTAACGGTCGGTCTGCGGCATCAGCCGCTTGGCGGCGGCATGCGCCTTGGCCAGGCTGTCCGTGAGGCTGCCCACGGCCTTGGTCGCCTCCACCGGGTCCAGCTCGGGGTCCTGGCTGATGCGCTCCAGCAGCGCCTCGCAGCGCAGGATCACGCCCGCGGCCACCCGGCCCATGGCCTGGTCGAAGCCGCCGCCGGCGATGATCAGGCTGGCGGCCTGGAACTTGTCCCAGTCGTCGCCCTCGGCCGCGGCGTCCGCTTTCCAGCGCCTTGCCGTGGCCAGCGGCACACCCGTCTGCGCGGCAGCCTGCTCGATGGGCAGGCCACCCAGGAAGGCGGCGCGCAGCGCCACGCGGGTCTCTTTGGGGTGGGCCATGGCGGGTTCACATCCCGGGCCAGGGCGCGGCTTCCAGCGCCACATCGCGCCCGCGCTCGGTGAGCTGGGCCGCGTCGTCCTTGGCGCGCGCCAGGCCCTGCTCCTGCAGCCAGGTCAGGTCACCGCGCAGCAGATCGGCGCTGACCAGCAGGTTGTGCGTGATGCGCAGCTCGCGCTGCAGCTCCTCCAGGCGCGCGGTGCTCCGTTCGGCCGCCCAGAGGCTGAGCAACAGGCACCGGCGGCGGACCGTGGGGTCCTTGGGGTCGGGGCGGGTCATGGCCGCATCAGGCCTTGCGCAGTTGCTGGGCCAGCAGCTGGCGCAGCAGGTCGTTCATCTGCTCCTGCTGCCCGACCAGCTGGTGCACCTGGCCGGCGATGGCCTTCAGGTCGCCGTACACCTCGGCCAGGTGGTCATAGTTCAGGGCGCTTTGCGTGACGGCGCGCAGCTCGGCGAGCTCGGCGGTGTGGGCTTTCAGTTCTCGGCGCAGGTCGGCCTCGAGGTCGTTGATGCGACTGGTCGCGGCCATCGACCTGGCGCGCAGCAGCGCCAGCACGGTCAGCGAGAGGTTGGTCACCGCCACGCAGGCGATCAGGATTTCGTAAGTCGTCATGGGGTGGTGGGGCCGATGGCGATGGGCTGCGGGTGCGCTGCTGCTGCGGCGCGGCGGGTGAAGTCGATCAGGTCGTCCAGGCGGGCTCGGCACTGCTCGTACAGGCCTCCGGCCTGCAGCATCCAGCCCGCCACCTGCTGCTCGGTGGCCAGCGTCAGCCCGGGGCCGACGGCGCTCGGGCCGGTGGCGGTGGCGGTGACGGTGGCAGCCCCTGCAGCGTCGGGATCGGCGGCAGCGGCGGCATCGGCTGCATCAGCGCTGCGGGTGGCGCCGGGCAGGCCAGCGACACGGAGGCCGGGGGCACCGTCGAGCACCCGCAGAGCACCAGCGCCCAGGCAAGGCCCAGCGCCGGCCTGCCCGGCCAGCGCCAGCTGGCGATCGCGCGTGGCCCTGGCCAGCGCGGCCTCGGTCGCGGCCAGGCGGCGCGCCACCTGCTCGCCCAGTGCGCGGTGCTGCTGCTGGGCTGCCAGTGCGGCCTCGGCGGCCTGGGCGCGGGCCAGATGGGCCTGAGACTTCGCTGCCTGCTCGCGCAGCAGCTCGAACTGGCGCCAGGCGCCGCCCACGGCCAGCGCCGCGCCCAGAATGACGACAAGCCCCACGACATGCGAAGCCCGCATCACGGCCGCCTGGCCGCGTTGGCGTTACCGGCAGCGCCGGGTGTGACGGGCGCGGAGGGGTCGACCGGCGCACCTGGCGGCGCCGGGCGGTGCGGCGCTGACGGCTCTGACGGCACAGGCGGCGCCACGCCCAGGCCCCAGCTGGCGTAGCGCGGCTGCAGCGCCACCATGATGCGCTGCGGGTAGGCCAGGTTCTCCGTGCAATGCAGCGCGGCGCGCCGGGCGCGACCGCAGGCCGCATCCACCGCCGGCTGCGCCGTGCTGCCGGCCACGCGGGCTTCGGCCTGCCAATGGCCCAGGCCGCCGTTGTAGGCGCGCAGCGTGGCCCACCACCGGGGGCCGGCTTCGCCCGCCACGGCCAGGCGGTCGTACAGCCAGCGGTCGTACTGCACCAGGGCTCGCAGCGCCCAGGTGGGGTTGTGGGGCAGGCAGTCGGATGACGGCGTGCCGGTGCGTCCACACAGCCAGGCGGCGGTCGCCGGCATGAACTGCGCCAGGCCGGCCGCGCCCACGTGGCTGACGGCGCCGGGTCGCCAGGCGCTTTCCTGGTGCACCTGGGCCGCCAGCAGCGCCACCGGCGCATCCAGGCCCCAGTGCGTGTGCGCGGCACGGACGAGCTCGGCGCGGTACTGCAGCGCCGCGTGCGGTACGGGCTGCGCGTGGCTGGGCGCCGCCATCAGGACCACGGCGAAGACCAGGGCCAGCATCGCCAGCGCCTGCCGCAGCAGCCGCGCCCACTCGCTCGGCTCGAGCATCGGCACGCGGGGCTTCATGCGCCCAGCCCCACAGCCAGCATCGCAGCGGCCACGATCAGCGCGCGGCGCAACATTGCTGCCCCGAACGCCAGGAACTTGGGCAGCGGCTCCTGCGACCACATCGCCAGCAGGTCATCGGGCCGCGCGTAGGGGAAGAGGCTGCGGTCCAGCCAGTAGCCCACCACGGCAGCGGCCACCACCAGGCTGAGCTTGTACAGCGTCACCGGCAGCTGGTGCGGCGCCAGCAGCCCCACCGCCGCCGCCAGTCCCACGGCGATCAGCAGCCAGCCGGCCATGCGAGGCAGCCGGGCCAGCACGCGGGCCAGCAGCGTGGATGGTGTCGGGGCGTGGGTCGGCGTCATGCCGCCATGGTCGCCTCGACGTGGCTCCCCGCGTCAGGGGAAGCGCTTCGGGTCAGCGGCCCTCGCGCGCGCGAGGGCCATACTGCTAACGTCAACAATATGGTCCGGCAGCCTCGGTGCGCGGGAGCAGGTCTGTCCTTGCAGCTGCTGTGTATTCGGATACGGGGTCAGCTGCTGGATAGGAACGAGTTGGGCGTCTTGCTGCTCGCCATCGCCGCAGCGCATCGCACGATGGCCCGGCATGCCGCGAGCAGCGGGTTGCCCAGGTGCGGCTCGTCATAGCCCTGGTGAGTGCCCGGCGGCGTTGCCGTGGCGTAGAAGACGCCATCCCACTCGTCTCGCGCAACCGTGATCCCCAGCTCGGCGGCAAGGCGCAAGGCGGCGTCGCCGTCCGCCAGCGGGTTCCATAGCGTCGTCAGCTCAGGTATCCAGAGCCCCAGCACGACCTCAAAGCCGCGCTGCTGTGCCACGTCTGCGCGCCAGGTGTAGCCGGCAGCGGTGGCCGCCAGTTCCAGCAGTCTCGCATCATCACGCTCCGGCACCGGCCGCCCAACACGCAGGTCGAGCCGACCGTCGTCGGCGGGCTGCTTGGTCTCGGTGTCATTGGTCATCTGCGCCTCCTAGTCGGCTCACCAGCACGTTGGGCGGCTCTCGCAACTCCACCAAGCGCGGCACCGGGCCGCAAACTTCGGGGTCGTCGTCGTCCACGAACCACTCCATGCCGTCTTGCACGGTGTCGGGGGCATCCATGCCGTGCCGGGCTTGGTCGCCAGCGTCGCCCACCACTGCGCCCCAGCCAGGGCCGCTGCCGTAGCGCTTCGCGGCCTCGGTCATCAGTTCCAGCATCAGCATTCCGGCGCCCTCTCTTGGTACTCGCCGCACCAGTCGGCGCGGCCGGTCATCGGCCAGAACCCGGCAGCTTCTCCATCTGGTCGACAGAATTCTGGCTAGGCCCCACCCTCGCGCAGCCGCCTGAAGTGCTCGGCCACCTCAGCGCCTGTCAAGATCACCGCGCTCGGCGGGGCCAGCATCTGGCGCAGCTCGCGCACCTCGGCGCTCAGCTCCGCCAGTCGCGCAGCCAACACGTCGGCCTGGCTCATCATCTGCGGGCCGCGCCACTCCGTGATGCTCGCAAGCGCTTCGGGCGGCATGCTGCGGCCTTGAGCGGCGCGCTGTTCATCGATCCCAGGCATTCCATCTTCCTTTCTTTGGCTTCAGGCGGTGAGCCTGAACTCGTGGGCGTGTCCGCCTCCTGGCAACGGGACTTGGATCACCCTGTCCCCACCTCTGGGAATCGCTCGAGCCGCACCATGAACTGCACCTGCGCGAGTCGGGCTGCAACGTCGTCCCCGTGTTGGCGGGGCACTTCCTCGAGTATGAGTAGGCCCTTCGCGTCAGTCGCCAGAACCGTCAGCTCCAGGCGCGGGGGCCCCTCAGCGTCCAGCGTCAGCACTGCGCGCACCGTGTGCTTGGGAAGGCCGAGTGCCTTGGCAATCTCGGCGGTCAGCTGGCGATCCATCACGCCCCACCCTTCGATCGCAACAGCACCTTGTTGGCCGACTGGCACATGTCGCCCACCAGCTCGACCAGCTCGACCATCTCCTCCTGCAGATTCAGCACCTCGCGCGTCAGCGCCTCGCCCTCCCGGATCTCGGCCACGAGTGCCTCGATGACGGGCAGGATGACGACGGGGAGGTTCGTGCTGATCAGTGAGGCCAGCAGCTGCGAGCGGGTGGGGGTTTCGCCCTCCAGGTAGGCCTGCGTCGGCGGCACGCGGCCGGCCTCGGGCGCCGGGTCGGCGGCCAAACTGCGCAGCGTCAGCCGCCAGCCGTCTTGCGCGGGGTCGGCCCATTGCAGCACCAGCGGGTAGAAGACGCTCGCGGGCGCCTCTCCGTTGGTTGGCGAGACGGTCGGCGCTGGGTGAGGTGTCGGGTTCATGATGGGGTCCAGGGTCATGGGTTGAGGTGGGTGCCAGCGCAGGGCGCCGGCGGTTCGCTTCGGGATCAGGCTGCCGGCCGTTGGGCGCCGGTCAACGGGGCGGGGGATGCGGCCGGCAGGTCGTCTTCCCAGCCGTTCGGGGTGAGGCTGGCGGCCACCAGGCTGGTGCGGGCCCAGACGATCCGCCAGGCGGTGTCCGGGTCGGCCAGGGCCAGGCGTGCAGCACCGGTCTTCGCAAAGTGCACGCACGGCGCGCTGGCCAGGTCCAGCTGCGCGACGGTCTGCCAGCCACTGGCAAGGACCGCCCGGCGGCGCTGCACTTGCAGCAGCCCCAGCACCGGGCGCGCCGTCTCCACGACCACCGGCGCGCCGGGCTCCTGGGCCTGCGCGGCGTAGGCGGTGACGGCGCCGCTCACGCCCCTTCTCCCTTGGTCTTGATGGGGCCCTGCATCCAGCAGCGGGCGCGGCCGTTGCCCAGCTCGCGCACCACCACGCGCACGCGGCGCCGCAGGGCTGCAGCCCGCAGCCCGCGGGCCTGTGCGCTGCTGATGACCACGCTTTGCCCGGGCAGCAGCCGCTGCAGCAGCAGCTCATAGGCCTGCTGCACCGCGGTGCCATTGGGGTTCTTCGACGGCAAGGGCACGCCGATCTCGATCTGCAGGTTCTCCAGGTCGATCGGGGTGCCCGGTCCGCGCTTGCGCCTGGCTGGGGCGGGTTTCGGGTCCGCGGCGGGGCCGGGCGCAGGGCTGGGGGCGCCCATCTCGAAGACCGAGGCCACGGCCCCTGCGGGCTTGTGCACGCCCGCCTGGGCGACAGTCGTCCGGCGGTGCACGATCGGGTTGCGGTCGATCTCGTCCTGATCGTCGTCGGCCTGCCGGGCGGGCCGCGAGGGGGCTGCCATGCGCGTCATGCCGGCACCCCCGGGGTGGCAGGGTTGGCCTCGAAGGGGGTGACGATGAAGTCCTCCACGCCGGTGACGATGGTGATGCCGCGCACCGCGGCCACGGTCTCGGGCTCGGCCAGGATGGCCGGCTTGTCCAGCTCGGTCTTCACGCGCAGCAGCCGCTGCAGGCCCATCTCCTGCAGGGCCTGGATCACTTCTTCCTCGCCACGCACCCGCACGCTGGGCGGGCGCTGGCGCCAGGCCACTTCGCCGGTCACCAGGCTGGCGGTCTTGCCGTACTTGTCGCCCTCGCCGCACAGCGCGACGCGGTTGGCTTCGCACCAGGTCTGCACCGCGGCGCGCAGCGCCTCCACCTGGTCGGCCAGGTCCTGCAGGATGGGCTGGTGGTCCTGGGTGATGGCGGCGATCAGGTCGTTCATCTCGCAGCGCTGCCGTTCGTGCATGCGCTGCAGGTCGCCCAGCTGCCGGATGGCGGCTGCGCACTCCTCGCGCGACTGGGGCACCGGGTGCTGCCGGGCCGTGCTCTTGATGCGGGTGTTCATGGGTCGCGTTACTCCTGTGGTGGTGGGTAGCGGGGCGGGCGCCACGGGCGCCTGCAGTGGGTGGGGCCTTGTCAGGGGCCCAGGACGGGGAAAAGCGGCAGCGTCGGGTCGGCGTCGGCCCGCCGGTCTGCGGCCTGGTCATGCAGCTGCGGCGTGAGGTCCGGCATGTCCAGGCAGGTCTCGATCTGTCGGTAGCTCATCGGCCAGCCGGCCAGGGCCAGGTCGATGCCCAGCTCACTGACGGCGGCGCTCTTGGTGCGCTTGAGCGGGCCGGTCAGGGCGTCGAAGCGGGCGCGCATCCAGCGGTTGCGCTGCTCCTGGCGGGCCGCCAGGCAGCTGGGCACCTCCAGCACGCTGCCGCCGTACTCGGCCACCAGGGCAGGCATGCAGGCGCTGCCGACCACGTCCTGCAGCAGCGCCCAGCGGCGCTGCGCGCTGGCGCTGGCCGTGGCCTCGCGCGGCACCAGCACCTGCACGCCCGGCAGCGTGGTCACCAGCGCCAGCGCGGCTGCGGGGCCCACCACGCGCACCAGCTCCAGCGCGCTGGCCGGCAGCAGGTGCTGCAGCTGCTGCAGGCTGTCCTCGTTGAGGTGCAGCGGTGCCGGGCGCTTGAGGGTCTCGGTGTCGGTGCTCATGCGGTGGGCCCTCCGGGCTCAGAACGTCGTCGCCATGCCCTTGGCGGCGGCCTTGTGGCGCACCGTGCGCGACAGCGCGCCGACGACGCGCGTCAGCACGGGCCCGTCGGCAAAGTCCACGGCCGTGCACCAGCCGTTGCGCTGGCAGATGGCGTCGGCGTACCGCAGGCTGTGGGCTTCGCCCGTCACGCGGCTCAGTTCAGCCAGCAGCGCGTGCACCCGCGCCACCAGGGCCGCGCGGTCGGGGGCGGGCGTTGCCGTGCGCTGGCGCCCGCCGCTGCGCGTGGGGTGCCGGGCGCCGTGGCGGCGCATGTAGTCCAGCACCTTGGCCTGCTCGGGCAGCGTCAGCTCGGTGGCGCTGCGCTTGCCCGGGTGGGTGGGTGTGCGCGTCTGGGCGGCCAGCAGCTCGCGGTAGGCGCCGTCGTCCAGGCCGAGCTGGCGGGCCGCGGCCTTGATGGCCACGACGCCACGCTTGCGCCGCTGCTCCAGCGCGGCGGCTGCGGCGGCGCGGCGCTGCTCGGCAGCGGTCTGCACCACGGGCGCGGCCGCGGGTGCGACACGGGCAGGGCGCGCGCTCATGTGCCCGCCCTCGAGGTGGTGGGGGCTGCCGGGTGGGCGGCCACCGGGGCTTCGCAGCCGTCGCGCCACACGGCCAGGTCGTCCAGCACGCGGCCCACTGCGGCGTTGGCCTCCAGCACCGCGGCGCGGGCCTCCTCCACGCGTCGGTCGGCCGAGTACTCGGCGGCCAGCATGCCGCAGGTGAAGGCGATCAGCAGCGGCACGGCGGTGCGCTCGACCCAACGGGCCAGCGGCTCGGAAGGGTGCGGGCGCGTCATCGCGGCGCTCCCACCAACGGGCCGCTCGGTTTCCCAGCCTGCGCCGCGCAACGCGCAAACAGCTCGTTGATCCGGCGCTGGATGTAGAAGTCGTCGATGAACAGGCGAACCGTCTCCCCCTGGAAGCTCACGGCCAGCGCCCATCGTGAGCCCGCCATGACCTCCAGGGAACCGCCGCCCAACTGCGCGCCGTTGCGCCGGATGCGCCAGGACCAGACCGAACGCATCTGCAGGAAACCCGGTTCGTAAAGCGTGCAGTCGATCGGCCGCCAGCTCGTCGAGCCCAGAGTCTCCCCCCGTGCGTCCAGCAGCGTGAAGAAGAGGTGCAGCCGGCCGTCGTCGTGGTCAGACGGCTGCAGAGAGAAGAAAGCCAGGCGCCCGTGCCAGTCCATGGGAGGAAGCACCACGAGGCGGCCTTCGCGCTCCATCCTTTCGACGTTCATGCCTGCCCCCCATCCGCCCCAGGCGTGGTCACCGTGGCCGCAGCCTTCACCCGGTTGTGCGGGCACCCGCGGCAGGCACGCCAGTGCGCCACCTCGAACTGATCGACCTGGCTGTAGCTGCGGCTGGCGTAGGCGCTGCACTCGGCGGGCTGCAGCGGGCGCTGCAGGTACGGGCAGTCCACCACCATCAGCACGGTGCGCACGCGGTCGATGAAGCGCGCCGGCGCCTGCGGGATGCTGCCGCTCATCACCCGGCTGACGTAGACGCGGCTGACGCCCAGGCGCAGCGACACGCCGAGCTTGCCCTGCGGGTCCTTCTCCACCGCTTCGTCCAGCACGCGGCGCCACTCGGGGCGGGCGTCAGGCTCGGTTCTGCTGTGTCCTTGGTCCTGGCCGCTCACGTCGGGCGTCAGGAGCGTCAGGGGCGCCGGGGCCTGCTCCAGCGCGGGCAGCTCGATCGTCGCGGTGTCGTCAAGCTGCTTCACAGGCCGCCTCCTCGGTCGTGTTGGGTGTGCAGGGGCTGGCCGCGGGCGAGCCCGGGGTGCGCTCCGGCGGGATGAGGCGCTGGCCGTTCGGGTCCCACAGCGCACGTTCGGCGCGGCGCCACACCGGGGCCTGGCGGCCCAGGTCCACGCGCAGCCGCCAGATCACCCTGCCCGGGCTGCTGGGCCCGTGGCCGGCGGCGCGGCGCTGCAGCCGGCGCAGCACGCCCACGCGCTCGAGCTGGCGCACGTAGTCGCCCAGGCCGACGTCGGCGTTGGCGCTGTGGTCTTCCTCCACCAGGGTGAAGAGCAGGTCGTCCAGCGTGAACTGCTTGACCTCGCGGATCAGCCACCAGGCGCGCTCGCGCAGGCCGCTGGCGGCCTGGCGAGGCGGGCGCCCGCGGCGGGGCGCCGGTGCCACCGGGGCGGCCTTCACTGGGCACCTCGCGGGCGGCGCGGGGCCGCGTTGCGGTTGCCGACCACGCGCGCGCTGAGCATGCGGTCGAAGTCCTCGCACAGCGCCCAGCCTGCGACGTCTGCCGCCACCACCGTGCGCTTGCCGGCAGCGCCGCCAACCCGCTCGGCCGTGTTGATGGCCTCCACCACCAGGCGCATGCGTGCGCCACTGTCGCGGTGGATGCGCTCCACCAGGTCGTCGGCGATCTCGATCTCGGCCAGCTGCGTGCAGGCCGCCCGCACATCGGCCACCGTGGCCGGATGGAAGGGGCACAGCGTGGCGCGGCTGGTGAGCTGGTCGTGCTGGCGCAGGCGGTCCATGTCGCGCTCCATCACCACGATCACCAGCGGCGTGCCGCTCTTGTCGGTGATGCTGCGCAGCCGCTCCAGGCAGGCCGCGCCGTTGGCCAGCGCGAAGCCGGCCTCGTCCACCACCAGCGGGATCTCCTGCTCGGCGATCTGCGCGGCCACCGTGGTCTCCCACGACGACCCGGCCGCCACCACCGAGAGCTTCTCGGCCAGCTCCAGCATCATGCGGCGCACGGTCCAGCCCGGGTGCGCGGTGAGCATCACCGCGTTACAGGCGCTGGCCCAGTTGTGCAGCGTGCGGGTCTTGCCGTCGCCGGCCCGGCCATGCACCACCACCATCGCGCTTTCCTGGGCGCCGCGCACCTCCTTCTGCGCCAGCGCGGCGCGGAAGCGGCGGTCGTTCTCGGTCTTGACGAACTGCTTTCTCATGTAAGCTCACTCCGGTTTTGTCGGGGGTAGCGCGGCTCGCGGGCGCCCCGGTCTTGTGGCAAAACAGGTCGCCGGGTGGTTCTCAGGTCACCCGGCGGCCATCCTTCTGGCGATGTCCGGCTGCGCCGGCTCGTCCTCTTCTTCGTCGTCGTCGAAATCGGCTGCGGCACCAGGCACAGCGGGCTGGCCAGGCGCATCTGCAGGTGGCTGCTCGCCCGCGCGGCGCTGATCGGCCTGCGCCTCCAGCTCAGCCAGGCGCTCCAGCGTCTCCAGGTAGCTCAGGCGCTGGGGTTCGGCCTCGTCGCGCTGGCGGTAGGCCGGCACCATCGGCACCTCGAAGACCGGCGCAGCCGGCAGCTCCAGCAGCGGCGGGGCCAGGCGCTCGTCGATGGCGGCGATCTGCTGCTCCCGCAGCCGCTTCTGTGCCTCGGCGCGCTTGCGCTCGGTGTGCTCCAGCATGCTTTCGGTGCGGGGGCCCACCGCCGCCACGAAGGCGGCACGCGCGATCAGGTCGCCCCGCAGCGTCTTGACCCACACCGCTTCGGGCCGCTCGCGGTCCACCGCCACCAGCACCTCTTCGCCCTCGTGGTGGGCCAGCTCGCTGTGGTGGTAACGCATGCCGCCGTACGGAGTAACGGTGCCGCGCGTCACCTTCTTGCGCAGGTGCGGGCGGAACTGGTCCACCAGCACCGCTTCGTCCAGTTTCAGCGGCTGCCAGCCCGCGGCAATCGCCGCGTCCAGGCTCTGCTGGGGCGTCATGTGCACCAGCTTGCCCGCGGCGTCGCGCACCTTGGGCAGCTCGCGGTGGGGCTTGTGGTTCCAGCGCCGCTCCAGATCGGTGATCCACGCCATCGCCTCGGCATGCGTGTCGAACACCAGCCCCTTGCCCATGCGCATGGCCTTGGCGCGCAGCAGCGCACGCTCGGCCGGCCTGTCGGCCGCGCGCACCATCTGATCGGTGATGCGGCGCACCCGCACGAAGGTGCCGCTGTCCATGCGGGTGGGGTTCTGGTAGGTCGCCAGCTCGCGGCTTTGGCGGTCCAGCCAGGTGTTGAAGTTCTCGCTGATGCCGTTGGTCTGGCTGTTGCCCACCTCCTGCGGGTGCACCACAGTGATGCCCAGACGGTCCGCCAGGCCGCTGTGCTCCTCGAGCACCCGGCGGTTCTTCACGCTGCTGGTGTGGTCCGTCTGCAGGATGGCCGGCACGCCGCCGACGCGGATGCACGCTTCCAGGCCCCGCAGGATCACGTCGGTGTTCTCGGTCTGCCCCACGGCCAGCGGCGTCAGGTACCGCGTGGCCACGTCGTGGAAGTGCCAGATCTCGTACGTGACGAACTGGCCCGTCACCGGGTGCGGTGCGGTGAAGTGGGTGGTCCAGCCGTCGGCGTGCACCTCGGTGAAGGGCGCCAGGCCCTCATAGGTGCGCTTGTGGAAGAAGGTCTTCGCGCGCAGCGCGCTGCCGGTGTGGCGGCCCTTGAGCTTGTCCAGGTTGCTGTACTTGCGGTAGGCGCGAAGCGCGGTGTGGTAGCTGGGGGGCGAGCCGCCGGGCACCTCGGCCCACTCCGGCTGCCAGTTCTGCAGCAGCTGCTCGTGCGCCCAGCGCAGGGTGCTCTTCTGCGGCCGGTCGCACAGGGCAAACCAGGGCCGGTACCACGGCAGCACGCGCAGGTCGGCGTGCGCGCTGCGCTGCGGCGCCAGCGCCTTGCCCGCGGCGAGGCGGGCCGCCCAGCGGCGCAGCGTCACCACGGAAGGCAGGCCGTCTTCGGCGCCCTTGGCGCCGCTGCCGCGGTCGTCACAGGCCGCGCGCAGCTTGGCCAGCACCGGGCCCGCCAGGCGCCCGGCGCGGGCGTTCTGCAGCAGCAGCCGGGCCGCCGCCTGGGTGCTGCAGCTCTGAACCACCTGGATGTCCTTCAGCGCCCGCAGCACGACCAGGCGGGCCAGTTCCCGGTTTCTCTGGGCCTCGTTCGTGTCGGGAATCAGCGCGCCCCCCATCACGGCCAGCTGGCTGGCGGCGGCGGGGTTTTCAGAAACCGCCGCGACGGGGTTTGGGGCCGGCAGCGGGGCCGGTTCGGCGGTTTTCAGAACCTCGGCCAGGTCCAGCGCCTTCAGGTGCGCCTGGGTTTCCTCGGGGAGGCTTTCGCGGGAGTACTCGAGGCCTTTGCCTCGCACTTTGGGTCGAGTAATGGCCAAAATTTTTTGACCCCACATGCGCACACCTCGGTCGGTGGTCGGCATGCCTGGGAGGCCGACCAAGTCTTGCGCCGTGAACCACTCGCGCGGAGCCTTCATTTCAGGCGACCGCCTTCTCGACCTGGTCAGGCCTCTTGCCCATTTCCAGCGTCTCGCGCAGATCGCGCATCAAAGCCCGCGAGATACCCCCGTGAGGGAGGCGATCAGCGCGGTTTGCCCAGGTGGCGACGCAGTATGTCGCCATGTTTCGGTCATACCCATGGGCCCTGGCCCACGCATGCAGGGAAGGCCAGCCCAGCAGCGCCAGCTTGGCGCGCACGGTCAACGGGTCCCCGATCGGCGTGACAACTGCCCCACTCCGGGGGTGCTGCCGCCTGCTCGTTGCGTTACGCTTGTCCATGCCGTGGACTCTATCGCACCAAAAGGCGAACGGTCAAGCACTTGGGTGCCCGTTTCCCATGCGCAACGCTCTTCCGATTCGGTTGCAGGTCGCCCTTGGCCGGCAGTAGCCATCCGCCGCGGTCAATCCTTGAAAAATCAAAGACTTAAGCGCGAATCGGAAGTGGAGACGCCGGCATCAGCGTCAGTTCCGATTCCCGGCCGAGAATCGGAACTGAAGGACCGGCTCCTGGAGTGCATCGGCGAGGAGTCCAAGAACTCGTTTGCCCGGCGCGCTGACCTGCCGGAGTCTCTTCTTCGCAAGTACCTCGGCGGCGCGATGCCAAGCACCGACAGGCTGGTTCGGATGGCCTCTGCCGGTGGTGTCACGATCGAATGGCTGGCAACCGGGAGAGGCCCCCGAACGCCAGGCCGCCGGGAGGCGGCTGCTGCCCCCACCGTCGTCATGGACGATCTGGCGAGGCTTCAGGGCGCGGTGGAAGCGGTCGAAGAGGGGCTGCGCGCCATCGGGCGCACGCTGCCCCCCGCGAAGTACGCGCAGCTGGTGGCGGCGGCCTACGAGCTGATGGCCGCCCCTGCCACCAGCACCGCGCAGATCGTCAAGTTCATCAAGGCCGCCACCTAGCAGAGCGGCCGATCTCCCACAGGGATGCCATGACCTCGAGCTCCTCTGCCCAGCACACCATCACCACCCTCATCAAGCGCGCCGCGCGCACCCGGCCACGCCCACAACCCGCCCCACCGCCATGCGTCATCGTGGTGGTGGGCAACGGCAACACGGTGGTGTACGGCCGCAACGGGGCGGTAACGCAGGGGGGTGGGGGGCGGCAGGGGAAGTAACGCGGCATGGGGGTGCCCCCAGCTGCAGGCTGCCCAGCAACCACTGCCTAAAGCCCGCGGGAGGCTGTTGCGCCGCCTGATGGCCGCGCCCGCGTGCCCTCTGGGCCCGGTGACGCCCCTGCTTGCCGGATCGGCGCAGCCTGCGACCATTCCTGCGCAGGCTCCGGGCCGATCTGATCAAAGCGCGTGCAATTTCGCTCGATTGCCGCTCATTCGGGCCGATTTTTCAGGCCACCCTTGCAGCGGCGGATTCTTGAACGCTGACAGGCACTTACCGCTGTTCCGCGGCCTCCGGGGCGCTGATCAAACTGAGCGCCTCCCCACACCGGTCCGCTGAACCCCTCCCCCAGCGCCCTGGACCGCGACCGCGGCCCAGGGCGTTGTCACGTCAGAGGCTGAGAGTTTTTCGGCCGGGCCCGAAAGGCGCGTCAAAACGCACTCGAACGAGGCGCAAAGCGCAGCCATAGCTCGGGCTATGGCGAGCATTTGCAACGACG
>JACCDR010337627.1_pt1 | contig 20701 bp, 31 predicted proteins | sample 7446431 | NCBI WGS metagenome assembly JACCDR01 (sample SAMN15323443, study PRJNA562643) | freshwater metagenome | isolation source: river surface water | place: USA:Blue River Watershed | collected 2017-08-17 | reverse complement strand
CCGGCCGCAAACACCTGAGCGATTACTGAAACGGTCGTGGGCGTGATAAGCTGCCCATCCTCGGCAAACAGCTGTTGTTTGAGCGCTTCCACATCACCAGGATTAAAGATCGGCGTTGTTGAAGTTGCCATTGTCTATAACCTCCTTAAGTTTCTCGATAATTTACCGATTATCCAACGGTCAGTTCGGAAAGTCTTTGGCTATAAAGCCGCGAAAAAGGGAAAATTTTGGTATGCTGACCATCAAAAGTTCCACCCAGTTTGCCAGTCTTATCAAATTTGAGGATGTACAGAATTTGCGAACGTGAACAGTACACCATCCTCACCCGGTCGGCCTGTAATTTGCCTGCCGAAATGGCTGCTTGGGTGAGTAGTAATGGTAGGGGTGAACCAACTAACAGAAAATGGGGGATATTCCCAATACGGGCATTGTCAACCCATGTTTCGTGTTTAAATTTGAGGTCAATTTCACTCATCAAGCGCGGTGGCGCGTATCCGGGTGTAATCTCCGGATAAATCAACATATGCCTGACCAGTCGCTCGCGGATAACGGGGACGTTGATATCATAAGCGCCAATATGGCTCTTCTCAAAATCTTTCCAGAATGTTTCGCGAGCATCAATCAACATATCAGCCATATCAAGCGGACTGTCATTGATCATGATCACCAGATCGTAGAGGCCGCTGTACATCACGCTAAATAGCGCTGGGGCCATCCAGCGTTCATAGGGCTTCCCGTGCAGGTCTTGTAGGTCTGGGTTGATGTTGACGATCATTTCACCGCTCCGTGAGTATTGTCAGAGTTCATTTCTTATATCTTTCTTGATAGATTTCAGCCAATTCAAAAACAGTGTCGACAACGCGGGATCCTGTGTAACCTTCCAAATTCAGATCTAAATGCCCGTGTAAGATTTCGTTGATAAAGCGCCGTTTACGCCCCAACCAGCTCAAATACGCGTAGGGCTTCACGGATGCCAAAGGGATGAGCGGTAGATTGGGGGACGTCCAGGTCTTGAAGCTCCTAATACTGGGAATCTTGAGCTCTTTTGTCATTTATCGTCCCCCTTCATGCCATGGCCGTTCAAGATATTCACCCAAGAACCGGTATAGGCAAACACCAAACGTTCCCGCTGCCCACTCACTGGATTGAGTGTGCCATTGACACCAAATGTAAGAACCGTCAAACTTTGTTTTGCGGCTGGTGGTGCAGCAAACTCATCTTCCAGATATAAAACCAATACGCCATGAACGGGCAGTAGCTTATGTTTGATGGCCACTCCCAAACTCAGCAAGACCGAAACTGACCCGCTGATCATCCAACAGGGTGTTGTTTGAGCGGACTTAATCACATAATCCATTTGCATCAGCAAATTAGCCTCAGACAACGTGACAGGATTGCACCCATCTCCATCAGCTAAGACAATTTCCGGATAGAACAACCGCTTAACATTCTTGTCATCACCGGTCACCTTGCGCATGAGCCCGGCAGCATCTAAGCTGCTGTCATTGACCACCAAAATGAGGTCGTATCCACCTCTGTTCCTGATTGCTCGCATCACTGCTTCAATAGCATCTGATCCCCGGGCAGCGGGCTGCTGCTGGGGATCGAGCCAATCATTTGTGGACATTTACGCGTCCTCCGATTCTTGTTCTTCAAATTCTTCGAGCGAATCCGGATCACTGAAAAGCTGGCTTTCAGCACGGTAAGCATGTCCAAATACCTGACGTTCATGTGCTGAATGCGTATCTACCAAAAATCCTTCCGGCATGAAATGCAGCGCGTGTACAACCGGGTAACGATCACCACGTTTGCCACGAAAATCATCATCTGGATAAGGCTGTTCAGATACATGCACCATCAGCACCCGTTTGGATTCAAGTTTTCCGTATTTGATAGCAAGTTGGACTAGACTGGCAACCAGCAACGATCCGGTCAAAATGATTTGACAGAACCCTTTTGACGCCTGATCGATCATGTTTTCAACAATTCGTTTGGTCGTTTCTTCCGGTCGTACAATCGGGAAATAATGATTACCGCCCTCATAGACAATTTCCGGATACGATCCGCGATCTTCGAAGTGCCCAAACAGTGCCAATCGAACAGGCATTTCCGAGTCGTTGACCACCAGGATTACATGAAACAAACTGGTTTTGCTCACTTCGCCCAGCGCATCAAGCAATTTCCGGGTCTCTTCTGTCCCAACCGCCGCTGGTTTACCCGTGAAGTCGGGATTCAGCCAAGGGTATTCTTCGAGCAACAATGCTGGCGATTTAGCCATTTGTTTATGCCTTTCACTTAAAATTGATGCGATACGGACTAGACCGAAACACAAGAAACCACTACTGCGTAAGCACCTAAGCGCTGCGACACTGTGTCGCACTCTTCAGGACTCATTTGCAATAGTGGTTTATACGATTAGTAATTAGCGCTGTCGTTCCATTCCTGATCAAAGTCATCCGTGAATATGCCCTCACGCCCGTGCGGCGTTTTGGCAAAAGTGCCGTCCGCCTGAAGTTGCAGTTTGTAAAGCTTATTATCCGTGTTGAGGTAGAAGACATCGATCTGGTCGTTTCGAATCCTCTGAAACACCACGTCCAGTTGGAGCATATACAGATCCAACCGCTTGGAGGTTACCAAGACATCGCGATACCCAGCCACTGAGCGAGCGACAATGTGACCCATGCGCTCGGATGATTTCTTTGCAGCCAATTTTTGATCAGAAACAACCCACAGATAATTGTTGTTATCTGGTTCGTAAAGTGCCTTGAGTCCATCATGCAGTGTCTGATCGGTGCTCTTGCTGAACACCAAAACCAGATGTCCATGGGTTCCTTCTGCGTACTTATCCATATCACGGAGAACGTTGTGGAGACCTTGAATGAAATCAAGGATAGCTTCAACCCCCTCAGCGGTCGGTTCGGAGGTCGGTTCAGACGCCAAAATACGTTGGGCATGTTTGTGTTTTTCTGGATGCCAATATTTAAACATCATGTTCATGTTTCTCCTTCTACTATTTTCTTTTAGATATCTTATTATACCATATATTAATAGGGAAAACCACAGTAGCAGCAACGAAAAAAGGGAAGAGATAGATATCTCTTCCCTTTTTCTCATCTTTATGGTTGTAGTTATCTTTCGGCACGCCACTGTTCGAACAGCACACTCGTCAGAGTAAATTCCTGTCCGTGAGCTGTCGGCGTAAAGGTGCCGTACTCTTCAATCCCGATCTTATACAGTCCATTTTCAGGTGAGATGTAGAAGAGGGTGACCAGATCGTGGCTAATCCGATGTGTGACCACTGCGATCTGAAGTTCACGCAAATAGGTACGATGGGATACCAGCAAAATCTGGCGTTTACCGTCGACTGATTGGGAAACGGCTTCTCGCATCCTTCGGGCAGCCTCTGCTTCGATGAATGGAACAAGATGGTTCTGGAAAAACAGCAAATAATCATTCTCAGCAAAATCCCATGCGGTCGCCATTTCAACCTCAAACATCTGATCAGTGCTGCGCGTAAGCACCAATACCAGGTGACCATTTTTCGTGGGACTGTCTTGAGCGTCATCGCTCTGCATAAAAGCTTGCAGGGATTTGACGAAATCGCAGATTGCTTCCACCCCCTGAGCGATGGGATCAACTGCGGGCTTGCCAGTGATAATGTCATTGATGCTTTGATGGGTAAAGTTATTCATTTTTCCTCCTTATCCACTCATCTGATCAGATCAGCCTGCAAAACAGCACTTTGCAGAAACACCAGTTGTTCCTGGCCGCCGGGAATATGGCCCAAATAGCCATCATCCTGCATTGGGATCAAGTAAAGATCTTCATCAGTGCTGATATAAGCAATCAACACGCGATTGGCTCTGATTTGACCCGTTTGTATGTAACGTTGAACACAGTTCATGGCCAAACTTGATCCGGTCAAGACCACTTGACGAATTCCCCGTGCAGCAGCTTTGATTATCAAATGCATGTGATCAATAAGCTTTGGTTCTGACAGTGTTCGATGAGGCGTCCCTCCATATATTTCTGGATAAACGCTCCATCCTAGATCCGATAATCCAGGAAATGAAAACGAACGTTGGACCATCCTGTCAACACGCAAATCATCCGCATCATTGATCACAACCAATAAGTCAACCAATGAATTTTTCCGTATCGCATTCGACAAGATATCGAAAAAAGCATCAATATCTTGTTCACCTGACACAATCGGGTTTTCATCGATGACCAGCCATGGATAAATTGAAAGCAGCTTTTCATCAGTCGTTAAAGACATCTTCATAGCAATTCTCCTTATTGAGCGTTTGATACATTATGATATCATAAAAAACAAAAATAGGATAGAGATTGCTCCCTACCCTATTGGTCTTATTCGGCTGAGTCTTCGTCGTCCTCCCACCAGGTAATGGCGTCCTCGAGAGACATATCACCAAATGTTTCATAAAATGCATCTGAATCAGCGAGTGTTTCACGCTGATCGGTGTCCATTCCCAGGATGTGGTGGTAGTTTTCACTCATGAATAGTGACCGTTTGCGATTAATCGAGTCCTGAGTGTCCTGATGCAAAATCGCTCTGGCGGCTACCAAAATGGCTTTTTCCCAGACAATCCCAAGCTGTCTATTTAGACCGCGCATTTCATCGGCACTCACCAGCGCCGGCGGTATGGGTTTGATCGCTTCAACCACATCCTCAAAAAAGTCACGCAGCCCTTGCGGTGCATAAGACAGCGCCCGCAGGCGTCTGCCCATCCAGATCAGTTCTTCAGCATGCATAACGTCAATGGTTGCCAAATAATGCCAGCCGCTGCTATCTGATCCATACGAGATCTGGCAAGTGCCTGCTGCATCCAGCACACAAACCAGATCACTGCGTTTTAATGTCCGATGCTGATTCTGGTAAATTCCCCACCAGGCATCTAAGAGCAGAACTTCATTCCAATCCGAAAGCCAATCATGTCCAGGCTGACGGCGGGGATAATCGGTGCCCATATTGGTTACCTCCTATGATTTGAATGCTGGCAGTAAAGGACGGAGGTTCCCATCAGCATCAAAACGATGATGAAATGCCAAAAAGTTTTGGCTGATATAGATCAAAAGCACCTTATCAGCAGGGAAACGGCCTTCTGCCACCCGTTCCTGGATAACACTCACGACCAGTGGATGACCAGTCAGAATCAGATTGCGACGCATGAACAACTGATGATCGACGGACAAAACGATTTCATGTTCAGGGTAAGTGCGAATAGGGCGCACAGCCGTCAGTTCTGGGTAAAAGGCCGGATCAAACGATTTCGATGTTTTAAGCACTTCTTCCATCGGATAATCACTGTTGTCGTTGATTACAATCAGCAGATGCCCGTTGTATTGGACATCGTTCGATAACTTCCTGAATGTCTCCAGCATGCCCTCCACTGATCGTGTCAGAGGGTGATTGTCTTCAGCCAGGGCTGAACAGGATTGCAGTTTATTCATGTGCTGCATCCCCGCTGCCCATGTTGCCTTCGCCATTCCATCCCATCTCCAGGCGCTCTTCATCGGTTAGATCATCCAATGTTTTGACGTTAATAGAGGGCGTGATGATCAGGAACCGTCGCTCCAAATTAGTCATCAGGCCAACTGTATAGCTGAACCCAGCGTCACGTGGGCCAGCCGCAGCCATTTCCTCGCTGAAGGCCACCAGTGCCTTACGAACAGCGATCGCTCTCTCGATATCTTCCCGCATTTCTTTTGCGGGTTGTTCCCATAATGGCCTTGGTTCCGCCGAATTAAGCAGATTCTTGATCTTGTCAATTCGCTGCCATTCGACTAAATTCTGGCGAACCGCCTCTTCCATGGCTGCACGAGTCACCGCATTGACAGGACCGGCATAAATCGTGTTTTCATCGAAGTTGGCCCACAAGAGCCAATAACCATTCTCACCGTCCTCACCAGGCGTATGGGCCTGTTTCACGATTCTCGACAGAACATACGCAATGACCCTGGCGTAACTGCTGTAACTGACTGTACCGTCGTCGTGGAATATCATTTTTTCGATGTGCATGATTACCTCCTTAGACTTGTTATTTGTTCTCAGATGGTTCGCCGTCCTGCCGAACAAGCAAGGCCTTAAAATCACCAATCTCATCAGGTGTTATCAGCGATGCAGCAGGCGAAACCCACAAGTAACTCGTGCGCAGAGTATCCAAACGCGCTTGCGTGTCAGGATAATCTGGGAACTCATCGACAACGAGAGGTGGCAGTGTGAATAAAACATTGGCACGTGCGAGTTCAACACCTATCTGTTCAGATGGTGCACCAACACTGTTATGCCACAGCGCTGATGTTCTCACTTTGTCGAGCAATTCTATACGTGATCCAAGTTTGTCCCACCAACGACGATTGGATTCCATCATCTCATCAACCGTTTCCATCAACCGGGTTGTTGCTCGACCGGTATAAATTCTTTTCTCTCTAAAACCAATCCAAAGTAACCACCAATCATCAGGGGATCCATTGATTTTGGCTTGCTGGGCGATGAGCTGTTGAATGATATATCCGAGTATTCGGTGAAGATCGCCGCTTGAAACCCATCCGACTTCCTTATTTTCAACAAATCCTAAATCATCAGACATTGTTGCCTCCTTTACACACTTCGGCTTTTTACATTCACTGGATTGCGTGAAAACTATTCGAGTCGTTTTTGGTCCCAGTTTGCGATTTCTTGCTCAATGAATGTCTTAGGCACTTCACCGCCTGGCAGGATTTCGCCTGAGTCTGTGATGACCAGATGTCCATCTGTCTTCAGGGGATTCAGTAGATTACTCATAGTTCTGCACCCCTTCTCTCTCATTTGATAAGTTGAGTAAATTGGTAATGATCGCTGTCGGGTTTTCTTCCGGACGGTATATCTTGGCATTCGGTGCCACGAGAATGAACCCGTTTTCCTTAATCTGATCCAGCAGCTTTTGGGTTGCCACATAATCTTTCAGAACCTCGTTTTCGCTATCTCGAACTAGCCAAGTCTCAAGACCATTCTGAAAAACAGAGGTTCGCAGTAAATGAATAGCAGCAATCCGGCGTTCTTGATTTTTATCCCAACGCGCCTGATACAGTGTCCGCCAAGCTGCACTGATATCAGATGACTGGAGAGCGTCTCTTTCGGCGTACAGTTCTTCAAGGTAATTCGCATTCCACCGAAGGCGTATCGACATGAATGCATAGCTTTGGGGAGTAAGCTGGGCTGCTGCAACACAACGATCGACATAACTAACCCAAATGAGCCAGTATGGACGCTGGTCTAAAGGCTTGTGCTGCATGTTGTCTACTACAGTATCAAAAACATGTTGAAAAACTTCACGATAATCCTGCGAGAAAAGATGATCGTCACGTCCCTTCATCGTTTACCTCCAACCGGCTCACCGATTAACGCCACGATTTGATCGTAAATTTGTCGATTAGAGAAAAACACCTTTCCATCGGGATCGATCAACAGATAAGCGCCCCGACCAAAATGTTTTCTCAAATGGACACCAGCCTGAGGATCTAACGGATCTTGGCCAACTTCTTGAAGTAACTGTTCAACACGATCAATTTCTGCTTGGAGATCAGAATCAATCAATGTTCGCGCAATGCCCCATACTTCATTATTGGCCACAGTCGACAAGAGTTGACGACGTTTATCGATTTCTTCCCGGAATCGCTTATTGTCATTCCAGTCGTGAGAAAGCTCTTGAAAATTTTCTTTACCGACCGGACCAGCGATGAAAAGAGCGTGACGAAATACAGGCCAAATCAGCCAATAAGGCGAAAATTTGGACTGAATCTTTCCAGATTTAGCGTCCAGAATCTGGTTGAGCACATAAGTAATCACTGAACGCCAATCCGATGATAAAACGCGACCTGTTTTAGGATTGGGATCCAACTTTTTAACAGTCACTGTGGCCATCTCCGCCAGCAAAGTCCCACCTGGATCGTTAAAATCTTCCGGTTCGCCAGCCGGGTCTGGTTCAGGATTAGCCAACCCCGGGAACATCCGCAGCAGTTCTTGTGGAGTTTGAGGTTGTTCTTGTGATGAGTCATTATGCTGATTAAACATGTTTATCTCCCGGCCTATAATCTTGTGGAAACAGGAATTCATCGATTTGTGCAATCCATGCCAAGTCTTGTTTGGCAATGCTTCGCAGTTCCTCCATAGTAATTGACTGGGTCAACCCATCTGGATCGACAAAAAATCCGTCAGGCAAGACCGACCAATCCTTATCTTTACTTTCCAACCACAAAAACCCTTTTTCAGTAATCTGATTGGAACGCCAAACACGCCCATTCCCGGTGATCACCCAGAAATACGCCTGTTGATTGACCTTTAGACAGTCCTGGGCAAACATTCGAGCGACAGCCGATGGACGCCCACACCAGACGCGCCAAGTCTTCACATTCGCGAAAAGAACTTCCTGAGTATCACCGGTGAATAGATACCATACGGCATGGATGGAGGTCTTACTCTGAACAATCTCATTGATGAGATTGTTCACTGCTGCAATGGTGGTTGATGTGTACCACCATGTACGTGATTCTCGATTAAATGCGATCATCCGTGGAATACGTTCAATCGCTGATTGCTCACCAGGCATATATATCATATTTCCACCCCCATTCCCCATTTCCGTTCAGGATGATCTATAAACCTACGTGCACGAGGATCCCATCGCCAAGGCGACAGATTCTCGTCTGTGGTGAATCCACCAATAATTGTGGCCGAAGCACCTTCTGCCCATCGATTCTGACTAAACCACGTAAATCCCGCTGGTGTAATCTGATCGGAGCGCCAAACCCGGCCACCACCGGCAATAACCAGAAAATAATCCATACCCGTTTCGCTGAGTGATGCTTCTGCCGCATGCTGCGCTTCGGGTGAAGCGACAGCCAACAAATAACTATATTGGCCGCTCGATACATCCACCCACAAATACCAGTCTTGCGGGACAAGCATTCTCACCTGTTCTGAAAGAATGGTCTGCACACGTTCAAGACGTTCGAAATGCATCCAATATTGAGGATCAAGCATGTTATCGACCCATCCGATCAATCCAGACCATTCCGTTTTTATCCATCGGATAGGCCGGATAAAACCCTTGGTTGAGTGGTCCAAGCAAGAGATAATAATCCCAAGACAGCCAGATATGACCATCCGGTACTTCAATCTCAAATCGTCGCTGTTGGATTTTCTGATACAGATCCCAACCACCGGGATTGCCCTGCACCATCTGATCAAACCGCCAGGTGTCTTCATCCAGGCTGAAGGTTTCAATCTGTTCGGTATAAACGTGGTTAAGCTGCACCGCCGACTGAGCACGCTCAGAATTAGCACGTGTTTCAGCCGCATAATAAAAACTGGCTGTAGACAGATCCAACCAAATCAGCCAGTCGAAAGCGCAACGAGCTTCACGATAAGGTTGAATGGCATCATAAGCCGCCTGTGGGTGGTCGACCCGCACAGGATCTGCATAATCTTCTATACGGGGGTCATGAATCGGTCGCGTATAGCGATAGGCAGTCGTTCCAGGAGCAACGATAACTTTTTCTGGCTCGCTCTTTCTATCAAAATCGTTTCCTCTTAACATTAGGGAAAGTCTTCTCAACATGTGAACCTCCTTGTTTTGCTTACTGATTTTGGCTTAGAATTTAGTCGGCTTTGAAGATGAAGTAAGGTTCTTCATCGTCTTCTGAATAACTGATCATGAGCAGTTCGGCGAGTTCTCCATCGGAACATTCTGACACATTGAACTGCACCAAGTGCTTTTGGTGATCAAACCCAGCGATGGTTGTTCCGTCCGTGCGTCTCTTCACCAACCATACTGAATGAGAAGATGATTTCAATAAACACAGGTATTTGCCGTTCTGGAAAATACTTTGTTCACGCAAATCCTGCTCGTATTGTTTATCGGTTTTGACCCATACGAGATTCCCCGATTTTATCTTGGCTCGATATGAATAGGACATATCTCGTTTGGGATCACCTAATGTGTGATGATCGCTGTCCTGATAAACTTTGGGGCCGTAGAAATAGAGGATGCCAGTAAAATCGAACTTTTCCCCATGGTGTTCGAGAACTCCATCTTTTGTCAGATAATACGTGCCGAGAGTCCTCCCAAAACTGTTGGTTTGGAAAAATACGATATCATAAGAGCAATCCGGCAGCGGATAGCTTACGACGATTTCGTCATATAGACCCATTTTTCTTCTCCTGTTCTTGAACAATTTCCTGAAAATAAGCATCGATCACCTGAAAACTCCCCTTAGTCATATAAAGGGTGCGGTAGCTGGCAATTAAATAATGAAGAATAGTTACACCCCATTCTCGGAAATCATGAATGTCCAGCTCGTTGACAAAATGATCGAAAAGCGCACGATGCAGATCTGTCTCACTCGGCATATCGTCGTCGAACAAATGCCGATCGGACCAATGTTGTGCCATGACTTGGTCAGCCTCATAAACCGCCCATACCCGTATGAGCGACGAGATACGGGTATGAATAGCCAAAATATCGGCTTCCATATAAGCGCGATGGGTAATGGAACGTTCCAGCAAGCTGTACCGCAGATCGGCAATCCGTTGATGTGCAAACTGCCATAACGCAAAAATCCCGACATACCCCAAAATGCTTTTCACAATCTGGATCATACAGGCTGCACTTTGCGGTTTATCCATCATTTATATCCTCCTTGTATCGTGTATATAGTTTATGAATAAATTATATCATATATATCAATAAAAAAAGCAATCCTGAATAGGATTGCTTAATGAAAGATCAATTCAATTCTGGATCGTCTTCACCGTCGATAATTTGACGATCGAGTTCATGCAGCGACGGCGCGCTGATTATACGCTCCCAAGCTGTTTGTGGGATATCTTTTCGAATGGCTTGAATATGCGCCTGGATCATATGGCCTAATTGCAGGAAGTCAGCTGCTTCGATCAAATCATCTGCGACACCTAGTGAACGAGCGGTCTCATTCAATTGATCCCATAAATGATCAATTAAGGAATCATCCTCGGAACGACTGTCACCGTCATATTTCAGCGAATGGAATTCAACCTTCATGACCCTCCACCTTGGTAGTGTTCCCATCAACCACCCACCTGTCGACCACAGACAGTGATCATTGAACCATTGGTGGGATACACGACATATCCGTTGGATAGTAGCGCGTCAATCAAATGACGCATCTGCTGAAGTAATGTCGTTACTTCCAGTTCCGCCACATAACGTAATGTCTTTTCGACAAAAGCGATATCGGCGATCATACCGTTTCTGCAAATCTGATAGTCTTCATTCAGACATTGCATGACTTTATCAAAATGCCATGGCATTAGCCTGTAACCGGCAATACCGGTGATGAGCATGCAGCGCTTCACACCCTCCATCTCCAAACCCCATGGGCCGATTTCACCTATTCCACGAATTACAGGGACCACGTAGATACCCGAAAGCAAAACATTTTCGACTGGCTGCGAAGAAACCACTGTGACAAATTGAATACCCCCCGTTCCTGATTCTCCCAACTCAGGGGCCTGTTCGGTATGATACTTATCGTATTCGACCGCAATTAGATGGATAGCTGCCCCCAGCAGGCCAAGGATAATTAGAACAATCAAAACCTGTACCCAAAGTGGATAGTGCAAACGTTCCGGTTCGAGTTTACGTGGACGAAATTCTTGGTCGCTCATGAGTCCCTCCTTATGGTTTAAGTTGTTGTGAGTATTGAGTTCACATTATAGCATAGATGTTGTATAAAACAAATAGAATATATGTTATAATATGAAGAACATTTAAAAACTGAGGAGTATACGATGTACATCACACCGACAGTCATCATTGAAACATTAGAACACGTCCTGCGCATCTACAGCGCATCAGCAGACCATAAAGCCGATATCGAAAAAGCAGCCCATCAGATATACGGCGAAGAAAATCCAATCAAGCAGTTTTTGAAGCATAAAACAATTAAAGACGGCTATGCACTAGCGATGGCTTGTGTCTATTCAGAAGCTGCTCAACGTATTTTTTCCAACTCACGGATCGCTAGAGATCCGCTGGTTCATGAAGTTCTAAAACCGATTGTCCAACGGCGGCTGAATTTCGAAAATTTGGATTGGCCGATTGATGAAATGACAGACAATCTAGAATTGGCATTGGTCGCTGACAGCCTGCGTTTTGTCCCATTTTTCAACTCTGTCATCACAGACATTCGCAATGAACCACAAGCTTCCACCAATATCAGAAGTCACTGGGACGCTGTTGATTATGGCCTGGTGGTCGTGATTGCTTATCCGTCAACTTTCGGTGTAGCCGGACAAGTGATGACGTCCGCTCAATTCTCCGACTTGAAATCACGCAGTGCCGGTGGGCCTTTCCGGTTACATCAGTACACCAGCCCAGATGCCTTGGGTCTTTGGATTTTAGTTCAACATCATTAATTAACAGGAGAATCACATGTCCGATTATCGTGTACTTGAACGCACATCAATGGCTGACTTGTTAAAACAAATTTACTGCAACTCCGAGGAACACCAAAGGGCATCCAGGATTGTTCAAGACGCAGCTAAAGCTTCAAGAAAAACAACCCCTGAGTGGCTCAACGGAATAACGGCTTTTCATCCCTTTCTTCTGGAAGTTTTGATCTTTGCTCCTGATAGATCGCAGTATATCGTTGAAAATACAGGCTGGACCGTGAACAGGCATTCGAAATGGCCTGATAAAAATGAGAACACGCGGTGGACGGTTGATATCGATGCTCAGCGGGTCCTGAAGGATTTCATCATCGACGAAATCACAACCTGGAATAACCCTACATTCACACCATTTCTGGCAGATCGTGAAGATCCTTTGTGGGTATTGGGCATGTGGAGCCTTTCGGCGCTGCTCATCAAAAAAACCATGCGCTACACACCGCAGTTCAACGGACTTGAACACGCATATTGGCCGGAACCACATCCGAACACCCATCTCGAAGCGGTCATTTATGACCAAAAGATCGCAACAGTCACACCCGGTAAAAATCCGGCACGTCTGAACAACACAGGTCTACGCATTGTGACCTACGATCGGCTCGAGGAGCTGCTTGAAAAATCCAAGCAACTTCCCACCAAAATGTATGTATGGGGGTTGGAAGACGACCATACAACCCAAGCCATCCAGGTTTTCCACAAATAATACAGGAAAGGAGATAAAACGTGTCTGTACTTAACCAAACCCTTATTGATATCTATCGTCTGCTGAAAGATGTCAATCCCAGCATGATCTCGCATATTTCTGCCCATCTTGACCGTGCAGCTGCTTGGCATAATCTATCTGCCGATGCATGGCTGGATCGTTTGACAAACGAAAGTTTCGAGAACGGGTTGGATATGGAATTTCCGTGGATTCTGATCGCCAAGCCAGATTTTGCAAAAAAACTGATGGATAAGCTTAACTGGCAGCAGTCCGGTGCAGCTCTTGAGATTGTCAACCGGTTTGTCGAAAATTATGGGCTATCGTCCCACCTCAGCTATGATCAAGCCGTTTATGGGATCATGGTTGTGTTGGTGGCTAAACACCTACAAGGTAAATCTCATTTCGATCAAGATCTGGCCGGAATCCGTGAGCACGGGCGTGATGGCCGCTATGATGAGCAGATCAACCGTTTCTGGCACGCGACCAGTTATGACAACAATCTCGTCGTCTTCGAACAAGACAACACCATCTGGCTCATGTCACAGCGCGAAATGCTCGAGCGCTGTATTACAGCTGTTTACACCTACAATTCGCCGCTCAGCTCGCTGCTCAAGGCAGCTAGAATCCAGCTGCCACCCCTACCGGATATCAATCATGGTGATCCTCGTTTTCACCTGATGGCCTATACCGCACCTAATCAAAATCACACACGCTACCAAATGCTCTACTTGGCGGAACTCACCGCCGCTCGTTAACAAAAAAGCCCCGGATCATCCGGGGCTTTTTTGTTGTCTATGTTTGTACTATCGAGTGTTCATTTAAACGAAAACCCACTGTTTGGGGGTCAAATAAGATATCGTCTATCTTATAGTGTAGGATGTATCGAACGCAACTGCTTGATAATGTATAGGAGTTATTCTTTACATCGAAAGCAGCGGTCGGTATAATACCGTACCGTTCAATGAGACAGTTCTGCTCTATCAGAAAGGCTTGAAGTGAGACTACAGAAATTAGGAATCATCTTGTTGGGTGCAGCCATTGCACTCGTCGTTCTATTCGTTATTGCCGGGACTTTTCTAGGCTACATCAACATCGTCAATGAAGGTCAAATCGGTATTTTGACAGTTGGCGGGGCCTTTAGTGATATCTTGGGTCCTGGTTTTCACATGAATTTGCTGGCTTTGGGGGCCGATGTAACAGTCATCAATGTTTCTGGTGAACCTGTCAAATTTGAAGTTGCCGAAGTCGCACTGGCTGGTGGGAACTCGGATGGCATTGATCAGATTGTCGGCCTGGTCATTTCAGCAATCGTTGTTAAACCCGGTATGGTTGATGTTGAAATGGAATTCCCGCCCGAAACAATCAATGGCACATCAACAAAAGTAACCGTTCCAAAAATGTCTCAGCAACTCTGGGCACTTTATAATGCTTACTACCGGTTAAATGACACATTCATGTTGCAAGCCAAGGATACGTTGTCGCAAGCAACACGCGAATGTGGTGGTCCGCGAACATTAGTCCAGGTTGTGGCTGGTTCTCAACGTACTGAACTGGCCGACTGTATTTACAGAGAATGGAATCAACGTCTCAATCCACTTGGGATTCGCATACTATCGGTTAACATTACTGATGTTAATGCCCCTCCGGTGATTCAAGAATCCATCAATCGTATTTCAGGCCTCAATCAGCAAGCTCAAGAAGCTATCGCTCAAGCGACCTTGGCCTTTGTTGAAGGCCAAAGACGCGAGGAAGAAGCGCAGGCAGAAATTCGTGTAACCGCTGCTGCCCAACAGGGGATCATTGCAGCGCAAGCTACTCGTGTATCGATTGAACAAACTTCTGTTTTTGGTCAACGTGAACTTGCAAAAGCCCAGGCCACCAGTACTGCTGAAGCGTTGGGGTATGAAAAAGCACAAGCGCAGATCATTCTGGAAATTACACTACTGCAAGCCGAATCGGCCAGCTCCGCAACCCTACGGTTAGCACAGATCTATCAGGAATATCCCGAATATGCGGCTGTCATCGTTTATGAAGCTTACAACCGCAGTCTGGAAGGTGTTGAAAAGATCTTTTATCTCCCAGCCGGTACTTCATCGCTGGCTTTGGTTGGTAATCAACTGCTCAATCAAAATGGGCAGCCCATCACACCAATGCTGAACCTGAATGGTCTCACTAATTCTGCAATGGACGGGGCATTGGCAACTCCAACTGTGTCTGTTCCATCACCAACACCATCGTCGACCATGGTCAGCACACCTGCGTCATAGCCGATATTGAAACCTGAGCTTAACCTTTTTCTAAGGAGGATGTGTTATGGTTAAAGTCATCGTTCCCGTCATTATCATACTCCTCCTGCTTGCAGGTTTGGTTTTCATTGTAGCCTGGGGGCGTAACCAGGTCTTGCGTATGATTAACAATGGGTCATTGCGCTGGATCCACCTCCCTGCCATCCTGTTCGTGCTGGTGGCCGCGATCGCACTTATTGCCAAGGTTGTTGAAACGCTACCAGGTTAACAACCGCACTACACGCTAAACGATCCCCGCCTCAACCAGAGAACAAACAAGGGCTGCGACACTGTGTCGCAGCCCTTGTTTTATGTCAGCCTGAATGCTCAGTTGGTCGTTCAGCAAATGTCTGGTAGAAATTCGGGATTAACCATCCCTCGAAATCCACTGTAGTTTGCAAGGGTAGTCATGATATTGACCCTCGTATTGTAGCTCATCTCTACCCATAGCTCATAATCAACGACAGTGGGATGACCGGATAGCAGCAGTTCAGTCAACTGCCAAAACCCAACCATCTCACTCCAGCCATCATCTGCCATCCGTGAAGCATCGAGTGTTCCTGCATTTGCCTCAACCACAGGGTCGTAATAACAGAAACTCTCCGGGCTGCCGATGAACAACAACCCGTCGCGAATTAGTGGGTTAGGTATATCGCCACTTGTTGTCTCGCGGGTGATAACGGCCAAGGCTAAGCCTTGGGTTGGATCATCCACCAACACCTTAACAACCGGCGGCGGATAACCTAGTGCCTGAAACAAAACACTGATGCGTTCACCCAATGGTGCGTTTTGGATACCATTGGGTGCATAAAAGAATCGCTCCATGACATCGTTGGTGATCCGGATTTCAACCAAATCTTGCTGCATTTGGCCGATCGCAGGAAAAACAACAAGCAGCATTACCGCAATAACCACTAGGCTCAGCCAGATGACCCCATACAGTACACAGGTTACCTGTCTTGAATTCATGTGGTTATTTCCCGCCAATGGCCTGGTCGATTGCCTGGCCAATTACCGGGCACGGATTCGTTGGCATGATTAAGGGCTGGATGATAAAAACATGCAACAGCACGACGACCACAATAATCGCAATTGCAGCGAGCATGATACGGATAAAGAATTTCTCGTCAGGTGATAGTTTCATATTTTTCCTCCTTAGCAATTCCAACTAAAATCATCAGAAACGAAACCATGATCAAATCCACTGTAAAGCAAAATTGATCGAATAATGGATTCCCGGCTGACTTGATCCAACTTTTTCCACGTTCCAGAATTGATAACCGAATTGGGCTCACTAAACGCGCTTTCAACAAGTTGCCATGGCCCCAATATGCCGTTGGCAGGTGTTTTAGCTTCTGGCACACAGAAGCTTTGAGGTGATCCCACAAAAATCACCCGAAAGTTAACATCTTCAAAAGAGAAGAAGTCGCTCAAAATAGCCACAGCAACGCCTGTTTCTTGCTGGTCAACCATCACTTCAACCATCACATTGCCCGGCTTACCGACGGCCCACAGCAGCCGTCGAATACGAACATCCAAAGGGAGATACCGCGTTTCTTCATTGGCAATAAGCCTGTTCATGATCTGAACCACTGCCTGCTGGCGATTGGCCTTTTCCTGTAAATCACCTGGGGTAGTGATTAGAATGCCCATAACAACAAAAAACATAATAGTCGATAAGATCACCACGAGCGGTCCAGCATCCATCTTTACAGGTTTTTTCTCCCGAGTTTCATCCATATTTTTCATTTTCCTTTACGAATTGTTTTATACGATATCTTCATTATAACACTAATCTATGATATAATAAAATGTGAAAATATAATAATTGAGGAGGGAATATGACATATACGGCATTAGCTCGTCAGGATCTCACACAACATCCGTTTCAAGCGCCAGGTGTGATCGTCGGTCGCCCTGACACACGGGATTTGATTCTCATTCCACGTTTAGGGAGCTATATCCAACATATGCGTGAACATGCTGTAGCCAGAGCAGTTGTTGCGGGAAACATGTTCACAGATCGTTTAACCCCGCAGATCGTAAAGTCTTTGAATATCAATCTCAATGGGTTTTATCAAATTCAGGGCGATTATTATTCACCTTTATGGATTGCCAGCGGCGATAGTAAGGCGTCTCTCTATGAGTTTGTCGCCTTTTTTACCTATACCGATAATCAGTATCTCCTCGGCGGTGTGGATGAAGTCGGCGTATGGGTGATTGCCGACGATGGGAAGCAAATGCTTTCCTGGACGAACTACACCTATCACATTCGTCCCAATCTGGTCGAACTGGATACCAACCAGTTATTCGCAGCGGTTCATCAGGGTAATATGAACCAAGTTATCGCCAATAGTATTCACTGGGCTTATGTAGCGCCCGATTATGATCCGATCACGTTTAATGATGCGAAGGCAGTGACAATTAACGGTATTCTCCATACATTCGAACGTGATATGCAGGACCCCTATCGACATGCATACGGGCAAGCCAAGCGGCTCAATCAATCTTATGGGGGTGATATATCAGGTCGCATTGCCGAACTGAATATCAGCGTCCAACCCAACACGCATTGGCGTGAACAAGTGATCACGAATTTTAAGGGAGCATGGCACATCACCAGCGGCATCGATGATAGCCGGCAAATTGTGGTCGCGGCCAATAACGAATATGCCGTCATTGCGATCATCTATGATCATCAAACTCAAATTGCATCTTTGGAAGTATGGCCATATGGTGAAGCACATCGGTCTTACCGGGCTGAAATGCTCATTGATCACAGAGTCATCCGTCTGCATTTTTTGATTGATGATATCCTCAGCTCAGATTTAGGTCGGGTCTTGATCTGGAGCCGCCGCTATCCGAAGTCGGTTGATCTCGCACAATCTGATATCGTCATCACTATCTAATCTCTACTATCCAACTTCTACTCAGACAAACAAAAAGAGGTCGGCTAAATAGCCGACCTCTTTTTTCGTTAACCCGCAACAACAGCGATGAGTTTATTGATATCTACGAGCACTGCATTGAGCAGCCGCCGCTCCTCATCGAGCAGATCAGGTACGCCGCTCATCTGAGCATCCGCATCAGCCAAAGTCTGGCGTAGAGCCGCCCAATTATTGATCATGGTCACCACCAGTGAGATGCTCATATGGTAGTATTCTGCTACGAGCAGCGTCTCAGGTTCGGCAGGAAGCGGCAGATTGGCTGCTTGACTGGCTTCCACCACGAGTCGGTGTTCACCTATGATCCGCCCGCTATCGACATAAACAGTCAAGCAGACTTCTGTCAAAGCCTGAACAACCAACTGCCGTTCATGCCATGTGCGATCAATCCGGAATAGTTCACCGACCAGTACTATTGCCGCCTGCGACCAGAGCGTGTATGGCATCACCGGACGATACAACTCCGGCCGGTAGAACGATTCACTCCAGCCGCTATCGCTGCGCATAATCTTCTCATTTTTCATGAATTCAGAAGGATTATTCAGAGATGCCTTCCAATATTCAGAGAGCAATTTGCCGATAGCCCCAATCTTTTTAGGGTAATCATTGGGCAGATCAGATCGGTGTTGGCCGAGATCCCGAGCAATTTCAGCTAAACGATTGTACATAGACACCTCCGTGTATAATTTATCATTATATAAATTATACTACATAGATTGGAGAACGTCCATCACTTGTTGCAATCCTTCAGCATCCATGCCCGGGAAGTGCTGATTGAGAAAAGCAGTCAAACGGGACCGGTATAGATAAATTGGTTTTGTACCTTTTGCCTTTTTCCCACGTCGAACGACAATCGATGGATCAAGACGGGCAGGATCGTCAATCACTTCAAGCAATCCCCATCGCACAAGATGGGGCAATCCGTTGAGCAATGTGTCATAGGTATTCCCAATCGCACGGCCAATAATGTATAAATCACATGCTGTATTCTCGCGAACGGCCAAATAAGCAAGCAATTGGCGATGACGGGGTTTAACCTGTCGCAAATCATCTAAAAAGGCTTCTAACGCTTGCTGTTGGTCCGTGGTTAAGGCTGGTTTTCCAAGCAGCTGCTCAACCATCTGGCTGCTAACTTCCCCTACCGTCTCAAACATTCTCGTCAGGCGATCAAGACGTTGATTGATGCTGTCAGATGCCTGTTCCAACTGATCAAGCCGCTGTTTGATATCGTCAACCATTTTCTGCCGATCATGTGTTTCAGAAGTTTCTCCGGGCCACGATTTCGCCAATTGAACGTTTTGAATGTCTGCTTGTGTGATACTCATCCTGTTCACGAATGCATCGATTTCTGTTCGTTCAGGAACGAGCGCTGAAGATTGTGTTGTTTGCGACAATATCTGAGAAGCGGTCTCAGGATTGGTAACTTTCAGTGAAATTTCAACCGGATCAATTCCGGATGTATTCTCCATTTTTACAAGGCGACCAGATTTTTGAGAGGCCTTATTTTTGACCGCTGTTCCTTTAAGCTCGGCTGGATTTTCAATCGTTTGCATCAATGCCTGAAAATCAACATCCATCTCCAGTAGGGTACGTAATGCCTCAGAGGATTGTGGTGCAGGCTTCAGGGAGTCTGACAACTGAGGTGTATAGCCAGCATGGTAAGTATAACGCTGGCGCATATTGACAATCCTAGGTTTGTCGGAATCCCACAAGACTGCTTGACCTGTCTCTAAAAACGGAATGGTTTCACTAACCCATTTACGCGAGGAAGACAGCAATTCTTGAATAACCTTCATATCATTTGGATAACGGGTTCGATGCAAGAGATAAATACCGGTGAGCCCCAGCACATCCTTGTTGATCTTGGCTGTCCGTTGACCGATGACAACCAACCCCAATCCACGTTTACGCCCTTCCGCGGCAATTTGAGACATGATCTCAACAACCAGAGGACTGTGTCCAGAAAAGGGCGCTTTCTGCGGGATAAAATTGTGCGCTTCATCAATCACAATTGTGTAGGGTTTGCGTAATGTACCTGATAAGCGCCAGGTGATTTCCAGGAACCCTTCAAGAAAAGCAAGCCGCTCTGTTTTGGTCATATCTGACCCATCGAAGATGATCGAATGCGATCCGTTTAACGACCACTCGCCAATCTTGCTACCTAAATGACGCATCTCATCAGGTTGCAAAGCAGGGATGGTGATATCAACCACCTTCTTTTCAAGCGAGCGACCAATGATGGTGATAGGATAGTTTTGGCGTAACCCCCAGTATT
>JACCDR010253235.1_pt1 | contig 20706 bp, 36 predicted proteins | sample 7446431 | NCBI WGS metagenome assembly JACCDR01 (sample SAMN15323443, study PRJNA562643) | freshwater metagenome | isolation source: river surface water | place: USA:Blue River Watershed | collected 2017-08-17 | reverse complement strand
TCATCGGTCCGCCCGGCTCGAAGAAAAGCTTCGTCAGTCTGGACATGGCCATGCACGTGGCGGTCGGCAAGACGTGGCAGGGCTTCGCCGTCACTCAAGCTGACGTGATCATTATCGCGGCCGAGGGTGCCGGCGGCATGAGCAAGCGCGTGAAGGCATGGGAGCAGACGTACGGGGCGCTACCGGACAACGTACGGGTGCTGCCGCGCCCGGTGCAGGCTGCGGATACCAAGGCATGGGCCGTGCTGGTGGAGGCGGCCAGGAGGGTGCTGGCCGGGCGGCCGGCGCTGGTCGTGGTGGACACGCAGGCTCGCGTCACCGTGGGGCTGGACGAGAATGCCGCCACGGATATGGGCTACTACGTGGCCGCGGTCGGGGCGCTACGGCGGGCCACCGGCGCTTGCGTGCTCACCGTGCACCACACCGGCCGCAAGGGCGGCGACGCCCGGGGCAGTTCGGCGATCGACGGCGCGCAGGACACAGAGCTGAAGGTGCTGGCCAGCGGCAAGCTCGAAGGAGAGCTCCGGATCGAGAAACAGAAGGATCTTGAGGAGCTCGAACCGCTGCCGCTGCGGTTCGGCGGCGTCACGGTCGGGGTGGACGAGGACGGCGCGCCGCTCACCTCGTTGGTGCTGCTGCCCCCGGACGCCTGGAAGGACGCAGCCGGTGTGCTCCACGATGAGGAGCCGGAACCGTGGGAGATCGGCCGTGGGCCGGCTCAGGTGGCCCTTATCAAGATTCTGCGGCACGTGGGCGGCACGATCGGCATCACCAAGGCTGAGGCTCGCCAGAACCTCATAGAGAGCTTCTACGGCGGGGACCCGAAGCGGCTCGCGCGGACCACCTTCAACTCCGCGTGGACGCGGTGCCGGGAGCTGTGCGGCCAGGGGGGTGACCCCCTCATGGTGAACACTGCCGGCGAGCGATGGGCTGTGGATCTTGATGTGCTGAGCGACCTTCCGGACGCCCATTAACTACCTAGCGGGTAGGAGATGACGGGGTGACGAAGGGGTGACGAAAGGGTACCCTAACTAAATCGCGTTTTCCCTGCTCAGAGGGGGTGACGAAGGGGTGACGAAGACTAGTCGGTTGTACACCCCCCTTCGTCACCCCCTTCGTCACTTTTTCTTAGGGCACCCTAACGTCAGCTTCGTCACCCCTCTGACCTGCGCTTCGTCGGCTTCGTCACCCCTTCGTCACCCCCTTCGTCACTAGCTGGTCTACCCCCTTCGTCACTCTCTCCCATCCCTAGATGGGAGAGAGAGTGACGAAGACCCCGGTTTTTGATCTTCATTTCGAACGTTGTTGACGAAGCAAGTACTTCCCCATGCCTATCCCTGGCCGCCCGGAGCGCCCGTTCTAGTTGACGCCCGGGGCGGGGTGGCGTAGACTAGTTGACATGGAAGCACTGTTGATCGTCTTCGGGTACGTGGCGGTGTGGCTCGTCTACGGGTGGCGGCTCGCCCTGCGGTTCCGGGAGCTCGCGATCCGCGAGTACATGCGGAAGTGCCCACGCCTATATCCCACCGTGGCGAAAGCGGCCAGGGATGTCTCCCTGGTCGAGACCTGTGCCCTCAATGGTTTCACGCTGGCGCTCTTCTGGCCGCTTGTGATGCCGGCTAGGGGGCTCTACAGGCTCTTCGTGGGTCGCGGCCTACTCGTTACGCGGTTGGAGCGCGAAGCAGCCAAGGACGAAGAGCTCAAGGCGTTGCGCGAGCAGGCGAAAAAGCTGGATCTTCCGATGCCCGGAAGCGAGGAGTGATGGCGAGGCTTTCGCCGCGCGAGCAGCAGGCGGTTGACCTGATCGCCAAGGGTGCGCGAGACAGGGACATCGCACGGGAGATGGGCGTGGCCATCACCACGGCGCGGACACACGTTCTCACCGCTCGCCACAAGCTCGATGCCAGCAATAGGACGCACGCTGCGGCGGAGGCATACAAGAGGGGACTGATCTCGTGACCGCGCACTACATGGCGGACTCGCTTCTTGACCTGTGCGGGACGGCGCCACGGTCGGAAGTGCTCACGGTTTTTGCTAACTGGGAGTACGTCGACTGCTTGGCGTGCTGGGAGAAGCGCCGCCACAGCCCCCCTGGCCGCCCGCGGGGAGTGGGTGGAGGCTCTCGCTGGGGAGGACTGAATCAGGAGGGCACAGGAGCTCTCAGCCGGTAGTTGACATGACCGCTCGGGTGGGGTAGCGTAGTTGACATGAGTAAGGAAGACATGTTGCGCGAGGTTGTGACGGAGCTCGTCAATGACGCGTTGTTCCTTGAGGACGGCGTGATGATGATGCCGCTCAAGGAAACTGAGATCGATTCGTTGATCGATGAGATCATCGATCTGGTGAACCGGGAGTGTCGGAAGTGAACAGAGCAGAGCAGGCGTTGAAGAACACGGACAGTCGGGACCTCGGACTCAACATCCCCGGCGCGCCGGACTCCGGCCTGATGGACTCCGATACCGCGCGGGAGCTTCGCCGGGCCGGCTGGACCAACGCTCAGGGCGGACTGACTCGGGCGGGGCGAGCGAAGATTCGCGAGATGCAGGGGTAGCAGGAAAAACGGGGAGCCGATCGGCTCCCCGTTTTTAGTTGACATGGTGGGGATCGAAGGGTAGAGTAGTTGACATGACGAAGATGGAACTGAGCGAAGCGGCCGTCAAGGCACTTATCAACGCAAAGGGCACGGCCGTTGGAGCTCCCGTTGAGCCTGCGACTTTTCGGGTTGACCAGGAGCTTCAGGCCGCTGGGTTGGTTGGCCACTTGGGCGGGCTCACGCGCAAGGGCAGCATCGCGGCGATGCGGCTCAAGCGGCAGGCCGAAGAAGACGCGTTCTCGCTGTGAGCGAGTTGCTGGCGAGCTTCTTCGTGGAGGGGCGTGCGCGGACTAAGGGTTCGCTCACGCCGCAGCCCGGCTACGGCAAGGGCGGCCGGAAAGTGATCCACATGGTGGATTCGCCGCAGTCCACGGCGTGGCTCAAGGCCATGGTGCGGGAGATCCGGAAGCAGTGCGGGATCGCGCCGACCGCAGGGGGGCGCAAGATCATGGGCTTTACGCCGGCCCCGTACGAGGGGCCGGTCGCTGTGACGGCTACGTTCTACTTCGAGCGCGAGGACATTCCGTCGCATCAGACGCCGTTTCCCACGTCGATCGACATCGGGGACATTGATAAGCTTTTGCGCAATCTCTTGGACGCGCTGACGTATAGCGGTCTGATCAAGGATGATCGCCTCGTGGTGCGTTCTCCCGCCGATAAGTGCTGGACGGGCTTCGAGTGCAAGCGGCCCGGCGTCAAGGCGAGCGTGGTGAAGCTGTGAGCGATGACGCGCCGAAGATCAGGAACAATGAGCTGACTGATCTCGCGGTTGCCGCCGAAGAGGAGGCGCGCGAGCGTAGCACGGCGATCGTGGGCAGTTATCTGCGTAACTGCTTCTGCGTGAAATGTGGGGCGCCGGCCGTGGCCACGCTTGAGATGGTGCTCAAGGCGCGGTGCACCACGTGTCTCGGAAGCGGCAATGCCGCGCCGCTCGGCGTGCCACGGCCGGTGAGGCGTTTCGGTGTGCAGCCGTGGACCATCACGCCGATGGAGGATTGGCATCGTAAGCATCCCGGCAAGCGCTGGGTCCCGCCGGTGATCCGCGAGTGCGAGTGCTCGGAGCTCGAAGGGATGCCCCCCCTGGCCGCCGAGGTTCGCGAGCTCGGGTGGTTGACCAAAGTGCAGCATTCGCATGGCACGCTGGCAGGGGCTCGTACGGAGAATCATGTGGTGGGGATCCGCTTCGCCGGCTACGGCCGCGGGGCGTATGCCATCCGGGCCGGCGGGACGTGGAAGTCGTTCATGGTGTGGGGTCCTGGTCGGCCGCCGTTCCCCGTGGGTGGGCTGACCCTCTTCAAGGAGTGGCTGACGGTCCACGGGAATGTGCCGACCGAGTGGTACGGCGAGATCAAGGCGAAGCGCGCGGCGAGCGCGCTCGCCACCAAGGTCGTGCGATGCCCGGACGGATGCACAATCACTGAATCGCACACGCATCGTGCCAATGGTGATGTGAAGCCCAGGAAGACGAGAGAGGCGAAGAGTGGAGCCTGAAGAGATCGTGATGAGGAAGGCGGCGATTCTTGCCGGCAGGATGGCGCGCGTAGTTTCGCAGATGCAGGAGCTTCGCAGGCAGCTCGCTGCGTACGATGCAGAGCTGCGCACCTTGGCCGCAGAAGTGCGCTCTTTGGCTCCTACCGAAGACTTCCCGCAAGGCTCTCCACAATCGATCAGTACGGGCCGACCGTACGTTTACGGCACGCCGCAGGAGTTTTCGGCAAAACATCGCGAGTAGTTGACACGCCGGCCCGGCAGGCGTAGACTAGTTGACATGACGGAGCTTGAGGGAATTTACGACGTGGACATCATGGAGAACGGATCTCTCACCAAGGACGGCTATTCGGGCGTGTTCGTGCTGCTTGACGGTCCGGTGATTACGATGCGGGCGGACAGCGGTAGGGTTTACGTGCACGTTCTCAAGCCCGGACAGCACGCGGAAATTACTCCGGTGAGCTAGTTGACATGGCCACGGGGGCTGATGTAAACTAGTTTTATCAGCAAGACGGAAGACGAAGACAGGGGATCGAAAATGTTCCAGAACGAGACCATCGCCAAGGACCACGGCAACGCGATCCGGGACGAGGCGCTGCGGGCCGGCGCTACGCTGGATGCGGCTGAGATCCGCGGCGACCAGGCCGCGCGTCGCAAGCTCGCCGAGCTGGACGAGTGGACCCGGGAGAACGTCGGTCTCGACTGATCAAGGCTTACGATGGGGGAGGGCTTCGGCCCTCCTTTTTTCGTGGGGAGCGATGATCATGGCGGATAACACGGATGTGCCGCGCGGCCAGCCCGAACGCAACGCTGAGATTTACCGCTTGGCCGTGGTGGAGTGCTGGACGCATGCGCGCATTGCCGAGCATCACGGCATCTCGCGGGAGCGCGTGACGCAGATCCTCGCTGCGGTGCGCAAGCAGCTCCCGCCGCCTGATCTTGAGGAGATTCGTCAGCAGGCGCTCGCTGTGATGGAGGACGTGCAGCGCCGGGCGTACGAGCTCGCCACCCAGGAGGGCGCGCCGGTAGCCGTGGGCAAGGATGGCACGATCCTGCACGACCCGGAGACGGGCGCTGTGGTGCGCGATTACGGCGCGCGGATCGCGGCCCTGCGGCTCGTGCTGGACACGGATGAGAAGCGGCGCCGGCTCATGGGCGCGGATGCGGCCAAGAAGGTCGAGAGCACCGCGCAGATCCGCTACGTGCTCGAAGGCGTGAACACGGATGATCTCGCCTGAGCTAGTTGACATGTTGGGCCGGCGAGCGTAGACTAGTTGACATGACGAGAAACAGCGAAGACGTTAAGCGGTACATCGAGCAGATCTACAAGACCGGCTTCTACAGGCGGGTTGGCGAGATCAACCGCACCACGGGTTGCGGCTACGTCGCCGCGAAGCGGGCTGTGATCGATGAGCAGCACGGCTTGGCGGCGGAGGAGGACGAGCGGCGTTACCTCGATGAGGACGAGGCGTGGTCGGTCAGCACGAGCACATGGCGCTAAGCTACCGTTCGGCGGTATGAATATCTTCCTGTGGGCAGCGATCGGCGGCGGGGTATCCCTGGCCGCCGTTCTGCTGTGGGTCGTGTGCGCGCTGTGCAGGGCGCTCGATGTCAACCGTTGACGCCTATCTGATCTTGTTGCTGATGTTCGTGTGGGGCGCGCTGGTCGGCGTAGCAGTGGCCGCGGTGGCGCAGCGCTTTGTCAATCCGCGACCGGGCCGGCATCGGGATATAGTTGACAGGCATTAGTTGACATTGCTAGACTTGGTCCATGGGAGAAAACGAGCAGATGTCCAGCGAAGAGGACCTTCTTGCCGCCGCCGTGGACGCGCAGTGCAAGGAGTTCGAGCGCAAGACGGGTCAGCCGCGCGAGGTGATGTGGGCCAAGTTGAGCGACCGAGAGCGGATCTCGGTGCAGGAGGCGCAGGATCACCACAACGCGCGTATGCGCAAGCTGGGGAGGTCTGGCTACTGACCTACGGACGCCATAGCCGGTCGCCGAAAGCCAGGTGGCCGGCTATCAGTGTGAGCGCGAGCGGCAGGAGCCACGACCACGTGCCGGCGTTTGCGAGATCGAGGATGAGCCAGATCAGCGCCACGATGAAGGCTGCGAGGATCAACATGCAGGTAGCATACCGCGCCCCTCTAGTTGACGTGTCGTCATGGATGGCGTAGACTAGTTGACATGACCGAGAGAGTGACACCGGAGACCAGACATATGACCGCTTCCATGGTGGTCATCGATTCGTACCAAGCGAAGGTCTTGCTGGTTTTTCACAAGGCTAGCCAGTTGTGGGTTTTCCCGGGCGGGCACATCGACCCCAACGAAACCCCCGGAGAGGCTGCTGTCCGCGAGGTTCTCGAAGAGACGGGGGTTCGGGCGATCATTCGAAACGAGCGGGTCATGAGCCTTCCGGGCATGACGTTGCACCCGAGTCCGTGGATCACGGCGGAGATCGCTGCTCCGGCCAAGCCGGAGCGTCCGGGGAAGCCGGCCGAGCCCGCCCACTCTCACATCGATCTTTTGTTTGTCGGCACGGCGGACAGCACTCAGCCTCTTGATGCGAAGGTGGATGAGGTGGATTCGGCGCGATGGTGGCCGATCATCGGCTTCTATGATTACTTCCCTGCGGACGTTCGCGCGGAGGTGCCACTCCTGACACGCACTGCGTATGGCGAATTCTGATCGGAAGCCCCGCTACGGCGGGGCTGCTTTTTGCGCTATAGTTGACACGTTTCAAGCGAGAGGCGTGATCGATGTCAGCACCGGTGATCGAACGGCGGTACGCGGCGCGTGGCGCAGCGCTCGAAGTTTTCCGGCGCCGTGAGAAGGAGGTGCTCCTTGCCGGTCCGGCCGGCACGGGGAAGAGCCGCGCCGCGCTGGAAAAGATCCACGCCATGTGCCTGCGGACGCCGAACGTGCGTGCGCTCATGGTGCGCCAGACGCTCGTCTCGCTGACGGCGACCGGCCTCGTGACGTACAAGACGCACGTTGCCGCGGAGTCGCTCGCCTCGGGCCACGTCTACTGGTTCGGCGGCTCGCAGAGTGAGCCGCCGGCATTCCGCTACAGCAACGGGAGCACCATCACGGTCGGCGGCATGGATAAGCCCGACAAGGTGATGAGCGCGGAGTATGACGTGGCGTACGTCCAGGAGGCTACGGAGCTCACCGTGGAGGCTTGGGAGAAGATCACCACGCGCCTGCGCAACGGTGCGATCTCGTTCCAGCAACTCATCGCAGATTGCAACCCGCAGCAGCCCACACATTGGCTTAAGAAGCGATGCGATGAGGGTCGGTGCGTGATGCTGCACTCGCGCCACGAGGACAACCCTGTGTTGTTCAACGCCGATGGCTCGATGACGAAGCGCGGCCAGGAATATATGGAGCTGCTCGATGCGCTCACTGGCGTACGGAAAGAGCGTCTGCGCTACGGGCGCTGGGCTGCGGCCGAGGGCATCGTGTACGAGGGATGGGATCCGCGCATCCATCTCAGCGATCGCAAGGTGCTACCTGATTCGTGGGAACGCGTGTGGTCCATCGACTTCGGTTTCACCAACCCGTTCGTGTGGCAGCAGTGGGCAGTTGATCCGGATGGCCGGCTGTGGCTGGAACACGAAATCTATCGCACGAAGCGCCTCGTAGAAGATCATGTGGAGGACATCAAGGATGTGGTCCTCGTCAAGAAGAACCGTGTGATCGGCGCGGATGGCAAGATCGATGCGGCGCGCTCGCAGTGGAAGTACTCGCGGCCCCGAAAAATCATCTGTGACCACGACGCTGAGGATCGCGCGACGTTCGAGCGTCACATGGGCATGAGCACCAGTGCCGCCAAGAAGAGCGTGAGCGATGGCATTCAGGCCATGCAGACGCGCTTGAAGGTGCAAGGTGATGGACTGCCGCGCCTGCTCGTGTTGCGCGACTCTCTCGTGTCTCGTGATGAGGAGCGCGCGCAAGCCGGCAAGCCGCTCGGATTCGTGGCAGAGATCGAGGGTTACATCTTTCCGATCGGCCAGGACGGGAAGCCGCAGAAGGAAGATCCGGTCAAGGATGATGACCACTCCATGGATGCGAGCCGTTACACCGTTGCCGATGAGGATTTGCAACCGCGGGGGCTTGTGCGTTGGATGTGACTCGACTAGACTAGTTGACATGAGCAAAGTGAAGACGTGCACCAACTGTAACGGCGCGGGCAAGGTCTGGAATTCGAAGACGAAGGCCAACGATCTTACATGCTCGGCGTGCAACGGCACCGGTCGCATCGTGACGGGCAACATCTGATGTGCGGATGGTGCCAGGGGCTCGGGTGCTCAAAGTGCGGCGACAAGGGGAGGCAGCCTAAGGCGGTAGCAGTTGGCGTCTTTCGGCGCGTGTCGTGCGTCAACTGCCAGGGCTCTAACTGTTCGTCCTGTGATGGCAGGGGACGTAAGACGATGAAGTTGCTGGGGAGGAACGTCTAATGGCGGACGGCAAGACGCAGAAGTGCGTGAAGAAGCTCGGCCAGTCGGACGAGGCCAAGGGCATGAAGCGGTGCGGCAAGCCGGTCGAGTATCTGACCGCGGAGCAGGCCATCTCTTCTGGCCGCGGTCAGTACAGCGGCTACCACCACACCGACGAGAATGTTGACGGCAACCACTGGCCCGTGCCGGCAAGTTGGGTGAGCTGAGGTGGAGCTGCACTACATCGGCGGCCGACGGCCGAAGTCACTCGAAGATCAGAATCAGTACCAGGAGAGCGTGAATCGCCCGAAGGCCAAGCCGGTTGCGCATCGGGACACCGAATCGGACGGGGCGTTCCTGGGCGCCGGCCCGCGGCGCGCGGACGCACGGAACAAGCGGGGTAAGCGGTAGTATCAGGGGGTCGATCCCCCATCGGCAGGGTCAAAGAGCGCGAGCCATCCCCATGATGCTCGCGCTCTTTGCTGTATCCTCGCGCTTATGATCCTTGGCAGGTTGCTCACCGCGATGGCGTTCCGCGTGGTGCTCACCCTGGCCGGACTGGGCGCGCTCTGCGTGAGCGCCTTCCTGGTGAGCGAGGTAGCGGGATGGGCAGCGATCGGGATCAGCCTACTGTTGACGGAGTGGGCGATGAGCAGAGAAGCGAGCGTCCCGCCCCGGTGACCAGCGAGCGCGAGCAACCTCACGCCGACGTGCCGGCCACCGGACGCTCCCTGCGCAATCTTCGTGATCGTGGCCGAGTGATCGAGTGAGAAGCCTTGTCGGCTCGCTGGTGAATGCGCGGCGCGCGGCGCCGGCCACGGTGCGCCGCGCGAGCACCGCGGTCTCCTCCTTCTTCGGCGCCGACAACGACCGAGCGCGCCTGATGGGCGCGATGGCAGAGGTAGGCACGGTCTACGCCATCGTTGACCGCATCGTCTCGGGGATGAGCTCGGTTGAGTGGCATCTCTACCGGCGCGCAAAGAGCGGCAAAGACGAGGATCGTATCGAGATTACTTCGCATGCTGCGCTCGATCTGCTGAACAAACCGAATCCATTCATGACGCGTAAGCAGATGTTCCAGGTGTGTCAGCAGCACCACGAGCTCACCGGCGAGCTTGATATCATGATCAACTTCGTGGGAAAGCTTCCTGTGGAGCTTTGGCCGGTGCGCCCTGACCGCATCAAGCCCGTTCCCGCGGGGAGTATCTACCCGGGGGACATCGCCGGCTACCTCTACATGCCGGCCGACCGCAACGGGGAGGTGTGGCCACTTGAGAACCGCGAGCTTCTCCGCGCCCTTCGTCCCAATCCGCTAGACCCGTACAACGGGCTCGGCCCCGTGCAGTCGATTCTCACGGACATCGACAGCTCGAAGTACAGCGCCGAGTGGAACAAGAACTTCTTCCTGAACAGCGCGGAGCCGGGCGGCATCATCCAGGTGGAAGGGCGCCTGAGCGATGATCGTTTCGAAGAGCTTCGCGCTCGGTGGTCCGAGCAGCACAAGGGCGTGGCCAAGGCACACCGTGTGGCGATCATCGAAGAGGGCTCGCAGTGGGTCGATCGGAAGATGACTCAGCGAGACATGGAGTTCACGGCGCTGAGCGGGCTCTCTCGGGACAAGATCCTCGAAGCGTTCGGTATGCCGAAGAGCATGCTCGGCATCGTGGAAGACGTGAACCGCGCCAACGCTGAGACCAGCGAGTATGTGTTCGCGAAGTGGATCGAGACGCCACGCCTGGACGACTGGAAAGAGCTCCTGAACTTCAAGCTGCTCCCGATGTATGCCGGCGGCGAGGAGCTCGAATTCGATTACGACTCGCCGGTCCCCGAGAACTCCGATCAGGCCAATGCTGCCATCTCCGTGAAGTGGAGCGCTGCCGTCTCCGCGGTGGGCGCCGGCTTCGAGCCGGCCGAAATGCTCGAAGCCCTTGAGCTTCCTGCGGTCTCCTTCGAAAAACCGGAACCAGCGCCGCTGCCGGGAGCCTTGCCAGCCGAGGGCGATCCGCAGGAGGAGGGCGGCCAGAAGAGTACTGAGGAGGGCTCTTCTGGTCGCTCGAAGCCCCGTGACGTGGCCGGCGTGCTGGCGCGCATGCGCGAGATCGAGGACGCGCAGCGCTGGGAGGCTGTTGAAGAGGATGACGATTCGACGTGTGAGCCATGCAAGGGCAACCGCGGCAAGACATATAAGAACCGTGAGGCCGCGTACGAAGACTACCCGGACGGCAAGCACTACAGGAACTGTGTAGGCGAGGAGTACGGCAATCACTGCCGTGGCTTCGTGCGTAAACGGAGGAAGAGCAATGAATCTTCGTAGGCGCGAGATCCTCGCCGCCCTCGACCCTGTTACCGAATCTGCCCTGAGCCACCCCCCGACGGGCAACAGCACGATCCGCGTGAAGGCCCTTAGCGCCGATACCACCGAGATCATGGTCTACGGTGCAATCGGCCAGGGGGGGTGGTTCGACGATAGCGCCGTCTCGGCCGCCGACATGTCCAAGGTGCTCGCCGGCATCACTACGCCGCACATCGCGGTACGGATCAATTCCGGCGGCGGCGATGTCTTCGATGGTGTGGCGATTCACACGTTGCTCTCGCGCCACAGCAGCACGATCACGGTGTACATCGATGGGCTCGCTGCAAGCGCGGCCTCGTTCATCGCGATGGCCGGCGATCGGATCGTCATTGCTCGCAATGCGATGATGATGGTGCATGACGGGATGACCTTCGCGTATGGGAACGCCGACACCATGACGCGCACGGCAGAGCTGCTTGTGAAGGTCAGCGACAACATCGCGGACATGTATGCTGAGCGTGCCGGGGGCACGGCAGCAGAATGGCGCGAGCGCATGACCGTGAACGGCGAGGACGGCACGTGGTATACCGGCCGAGAGGCAGTTGACGCCGGCTTGGCTGACGAGACCACGGCGGACCCTGACGACGAAGAGGTTGCCGCGCGCGTCCGCAACAATTTGAAGCGTTTCACTAACGCGCCCACCTATCGCGCGGCCGTGCCCGAGAAGGCGCCGCCCGCGGACCCCGAGCCCCCTACCAATGCTGACGACCAGGGGTTTGCTCTCCTGGCCGCGTTCAACTTCGGAAGCTGAGAGGAGCTTTCATGTCGGTAGAAATGGCCATCCCCCAGACTTCCGAAGAGATGATGGAGTTTCTGGCGGACAACAAGAAGCGTTCGCAAATCTTCAAGTCGGACGCTGACCCGAAGACCCTTACGGATTTCATGAGCAAGTACGCTCAGTTGTCCAACAAGGCAGACCCGAGCATCGAAGCGCAGATGAAGGCGCAGATCGACAAGACGCTTGCCGAGTTTGCTCGCGAGCACCTCGTCAACATCCGGCGCGGCGTGGACAACCAGCCGGCGTCTCGGGCGGACATCCGCGCACAGAAGCAGACCGGCGCCTTCTACAACAAGAAGGCACAGGGCGCGCCGCTGAATGGCAAATTCGAGAACATCGTTCAGTTCCTGGACGCCATCTCGGACAAGCCTGACACGGCCAACTCGGAGCTCATGGCGAAGCGCCGTGAAGTACAGAACGCCATGTCTAGCACCGACCCCGGTGCCGGCGGTTTCCTCATCCCTGAGGAGTTCCGTAGCGAGCTGCTCCGCGTGGCGCTGGAAACGGCCATCGTCCGGCCGCGGGCACGGGTCATCCCCATGGCCAGCCTGCGCGCATCGATCCCATTCATCGACTCCACCTCGAACGTCTCGTCCGTCTACGGCGGTGTGATCGCCTACTGGACTGAAGAGGGCGCGGCCCTCGTGCAGTCGCAGCCGGCGTTCGGGCGCATCGCGCTGGAAGCCAAGAAGCTGACCGCGTACACCGAGGTCCCGAACGAGCTTCGCCAGGACAGCGCTATCTCGGTGGAAGCCTTCATCAACGAGGCTTTCCCGATGGCTATCTCGTGGTTCGAGGATCTCGCCTTCATGGGCGGCACCGGCGTTGGCGAGCCGCTCGGTGTGCTCAACTCCCTCAACTCCGCCATGGTCACGCAGGCCAAGGAATCGGGGCAGGCCGCGAGTACCATCGTGTGGGAGAACATCCTCGGGATGTATGCCCGCATGCTGCCGGCATCGCTCAACAGCGCGGTGTGGTTGGTTTCCCCGGATGCCTTCCCTCAGCTCGCCACCATGGCGCTGACCGTGGGCACCGGCGGCGCGCCGGTGTGGCTGCCCAACGGCAACGACTCGCCGTACTCCACGCTACTCGGTCGGCCGGTCATCATCACGGAGAAGGTCAACGCCATCTCCAATAGCGCGAACGTCGGCACGGCCGGCACCATCGGTTCGGATGTCAACTTCGTGGACTTCTCGCAGTACCTCGTGGGTGACCGCATGGCGATGAGCGCGGCGGCCAGTACCGAGTACCGCTTCGGCAACGACATCACTGCATACCGCGTGATCGAGCGCGTGGACGGGCGGCCGTGGATGCAGTCCGCGATCACCCCGCGGAACGGCGGCAACACCCTCTCGCCATTCGTCACGCTCGGCGCACGCTGATATCCCCTCCCTGGCCGCCGCTTCCTCGCCCCCGGGCGGCCAGGGAGGCTCACGGGACGGCAGTCACGCCCCGTCCGCTCCGATGAAAGGGAGATTCGAGTGAGCTCTATCAATCCTCTCGGCCGGATGTTCAACTTCGGTCGTTCGGCCTCCGGCGGCAATGTGCGCTTCTCGCTGCGCGATTGCTCCGGGGTGCTGTTCCTGGTCGACACGCCGGCCGCTGCGAGCACCCTGGTCATTCAGGAAGCCAACGCTGCCACCGGTGGTACGGCACAGAACCTTGCTGTGATCACCGAGTACTACACGCAGACTTCGGGCGTGTGGACGCGCGTCGTTCAGGCTGCGAGTGCCACGATCACCGTGTCCGGCACGCCGGACATGGTGGCAGTCTTCGTGCCGCAGGGCGCCCTGTCGGACGGCTTCTCGTACCTCTCGCCGAACCATTCGGCGAAGCCGGTGCTCGCCGTCATGGCCGACCTCGACGTGCAGCGCCGGCCGGCGAACCTCCGGGATGTGCGTGCCTGATGGCCAGCGGAATCTCGGGCCGCGCTCAGCGCGCCAATGTCTACGGGCCGACCGTCTCGCGTGCGGCTGGCAACCTCGCACAGACCGGCACTCTCAACCTCTTCCAGATCACCGGCGGGCGTATCATCCTGACCACGCTGGTCGGGCAGGTGACCACAGCGATTCAGGCGCAGGCCAACGCTGTGAAGCTTCAGGCCATCAACGCTGGCGCCACGATCACTACGGACATGTGCACCACGGTGGAGACCAACGGTCTTGTGGTGGGCACGCTCCTCGGAATCACCGGTACGCCGAGCTCCGCCGCTCTTGTGGGTGCCGCAGTCACGCAGCCCAACGAGATGTTGATCGTCCCCGGCTTCATCCGGATGAATGCGGCGGCGAGCAACACGGGGCAGATGTCCTGGGTGCTCACCTACATCCCGCTGGATGACGGCGCGAGCGTGGCGGCAGTCTAATGCCCGTATCCAGCAAACAGAGTGCTTCCGTCGATGCGCTCGCCACATCGACGACCAGCGCCCTGCTCGGCAACCGCGCCGCGCCGAACGGACGATTTATCGTCAACGACAGCGCGGCGATCCTCTACATCCGCTTCGGCGGATCGGCTGCATCGTCCACGGATTACTCCGTGGCGATCGCGGCCGGTGGGTACTACGAGCTGCCTCAGCCAATCTACGGCGGGCAGATCACGGGGATCTTGGCAAGTGGAACGGGAACAGCGCGAGTTACCTCCTACTGAGGAGAGAAACAGTGCCACTGACCAATCCAACAAGTGGGGGTGGTAGCGCGTCCGCCGCCGCTCCTCTTGGCGTGCTCGGGCTCATGGCCACCACGCCTACGGCCGTGCCATCCGGATACACGTGGACGTATGCAGCGCAGCGAAAGGATCTTCCCGCCTACACGCCTACCGTCATGAGCACGGCGTTTGGCGGCAGTCTGCTTGATCTCTCGCAGGCCGGGCGGTTGAGCGACCTCAACTCGTTGCGAGTGGCGTACGAAAATCTGCGAGTCTTCACGGAAAACCTCGCTCAGCAGCACAATGCGATCTCGATTGCACTGCGCGATGCTGGGCTTATCGCAAGCTAAGGAGTGACGATGCCGAAGACCAATGACGCCAGCGGCGCCACCTACGAGGGTCACGAAGGCGTGGTGGAGCACGCGGGCGGCTTCGCCAGCACGCGCCGGCCGAATGGGCTCAGTGAGCTCGATCCCTCGCGTAACCTCGACGGCACGGTGGTCGAGGGCTTCGAGTCCGACGAGCGCGAGATCGAGGACCGGGACGCCGGTACGGCTGAGGTCGGTCCAGTCCAGCCCATCGAGCGGGTCATCCCGGACGATGACGAGGCGAAGCGCGAAGAGACCAAGGACGAAGACCTCTCCCCGAAGGAGGAGAACAAGAGCGAGCCGGCGAAGGAGGGATTCCAATCGTCCCGTGGGAGCAGCTCCGAGACATCCTCGCGGAGCAGCGCGAAGAGCAGTCAGCAGGGCTCGAAGAGCCGCTAGCGTGCCCGAACGATGGCGAGCCGCTAGAACGGGATCCTAGCGGCACCCTTCGTTGTCATTTCGATGGATGGAAGTACAGCGGATGAGCATTCGCGGATTCGACGGCGGGAGTCACCCCGTCTATCTCTACATCAGTGAAGAGCTCGGCACGGCGATGAACGTTGGCGCCGGCCCCTTCGAGATCGATGGCTCTCAGGTGGACAGCGAGCTGTGGGACGCCGGCCTACTCGTCCAGGTGGGCAGTGAGCGGTTCTTCATTCCGTGGCAGCATGTCCGCGGACTTCGGCAGGTGCAAGACGCGCCGGATCCGTCGTCCGATCCGACCCCGGGCGGGGCCAAGAGGAAGTAAGATCGACCTATCTGGACAACTAGATAGCCAACCGGAAGCAGTTGGTGAGTGTGGTAGATAATCCGTGGTATGCCACGATTGAGGATGTCATGTCGGCATCCGATATCAAGATGAGCGCCTTCGAGCAGAGCCGTATCGGTGATGCCCTGGAAAGCGCCACGCAATCCATTTTCAGCCTATGCCAGCGCTTTTTCTACCCACTCACCACCTCTCGGTACTTCCCGTACCCGAACGAACAGGGTGCGCGCTCCGGTCGGCTGTGGCTCGATCAGGACCTGATCTCGATTACCAGCTTCACGAGTGGTGGCGTGACCATCCCGCCAAGCAATTACTTCTTGGAGCCAGCGAACAGTGGGCCGCCGTACAGCTCGATCGAGATAAATCGGAACACATCGAGTGCACTCTCCTCCAATCCTGGAACATCTCAGCGATCGCTCGTCATCACCGGCGTTTGGGGATACTCCGCGGACGAAGAGAGCGCCGGCACGCTGGTGGGAAGTCTTGCCAGTACCACGGCTACCATGCTCACCTTCTCCGGCGATGCACGCGTGGGCATCGGCTCACTGCTTCGCATCGACTCCGAGCGCATGATCGTGACCGGGCGCGCCTGGACTTCGAGCGGCCAGCAAGGAACCCTCACCGCATCCCTGGCCGCGCAGGCGCTCGCCGTGACCGATGGCACCCAGTTCACTGCCGGCGAATGGGTGCTACTCGATCAAGAGCGTATGCAGATCCTGGAGATCATCGGCAACACGCTGACCGTGCGGCGCGCCGGCTCTGGATCCTTCCTGGCCGCACACTCCGCAGCCACCATCTACACCTCGCGCACGCTGACCGTACGGCGTGGCGCGCTCGGCACAACAGCGGCAACGCACACCGGTGGCGCCGCGATCGCTCGACACCGGCCGCCGGGAATGATTCAGAAGCTCGCAATCGCGTACGCCATCGACACGATGCTTCAAGAGGGCGCCGGCTACGCGCGTGTATCCGGCGAGGGTCTGGCCTCCCGCAAGGCCGCCGGAGAGGGAGGTTCCGCGGCTGACCCGGGCACGTCCGGCGGAATCAGCAACCTCGAAGCTCGGGTTGCTGAGCGCTACGGCCGGCGGGTCAGGACGCGTGCCGTATGAACATCGATATCCACTACCACGGTCCGATGTTCGATGGACGCGCACAGGCGGCTCTTCTTGAAGGGATACAAGCTACCCAGGAGTACGTTGCCGATGTTGGCAAGGATATGGTTCAGGCAGAACTGCAGCGGGTCACCAAGACCGAGACGCCTTACTACCGTACGCAGATCGCTACAAAAAGCGTGGCCGGTAGGGGTTTTCGGGCGGATAACTCAGACTCTTTTTCGACCACCGTGATTCATGACAACGGCGTGGTGTACGGTCCGTGGCTCGAAGGTGTCGGATCGCGCAACAAGACGACTCGATTCAAGGGATATTGGACGTTCCGCCGCATGACCACCACGTTGAACCGTGCAGCAAAGACACTCGCTGAATTCAAGATGCAGCCTTACATCAGGCGCATGCAATGATCAACATCCGCGGCATCATTGATGCAATTGCTTCGCACGCAGCGACTACAGGTCTCTTCGACGCAGTCAATCAGCATGAGCCGAAGAGTGCGCCCGGCAACGGAATATCATGCGCTGTGTGGGTTGACTCGATTCGCCCGCTCCCGGACGAAAGCGGCCTTACAAGTACAACAATTGGGCTCGTTCTCAATGTACGCGGATACACGGGAATGATGGGCGGTCCGCCTGACGCGATTGATCCTGACCTCGTTGAAGCGATGGACAAGCTTATGGACCTGTATGCGCGAAACTTCACTCTCGGTGGTCTCGTGCGTAACATCGATGTACACGGCGGGCAGACGAGAGAAAGCCTTTCGTTGCAAGCCGGTTACATCAATATCGACAACAGATACATGCGCGTACTGACGATCACTCTTCCAATGGTTATCTCCGACGTGTGGATGGAGGCACCCTAATGCCCAAACAATCAGGTCTTGGAGATAACCTGTGGGTTGGTGGATACAACCTCTCGGGTGACATCAACTCTCTGAGCGCGATTCATGGCGGGCCGGCACCCTGGGAAGTAACTGGGATCGACAAGTTCGCCATCGAGCGGACTGGCGTGCTCCGTGATGGCGGCATCGATTTCGCGAGCTTCTTCAATCCGACAGCAGGACAGGCCACGCCGGTGCTCCGCGGGCTCCCGCAGGCGGACACACTGGTAACCTACCTTCGTGGCACGGCCGTAGGCAACGAGGCAGCTTCGCTCATTGCGAAGCAGGTCAACTATGATGGCACCCGCGGTGCGGACGGCTCGCTGACGTTCGCCACCTCGGCGGTCGGCCAGGGATATGGACTGGAGTGGGGCCGGCAGCTCACGCCCGGCGCCCGTACGGACACGGTGGCCACCAATGGGGTAGCGGTCGACGACTCCCTTCTTGGCGCGGCCACGGCCTTTGGGGCGCAGGCATATCTCCACGTCTCCGCGGTGGTCGGGACGAGCGTCACCGTGATAATCCAGGACAGCGCAGACAACGTAACTTTCGCGCCGGTCACCGGACTCACGTTTGCGGCAGTTGCCCCGGGTGGCGCACCGCAGGCACAGCGCCTAGCCACGGCGAACAACGCCACGATTCGGCGCTACGTGCGCGCGATCACCACGGGAACCTTCTCCAGCGCTACTTTCGTGGTCGCCTACAGCCGTAACGAGACAGCGGGGATCGCATTCTGATGAGCCAGCCATTCCGCGTGCCACCGGCGCTACCGAGCAATGCCTACACGTCGTACGGCTTCGTCATGCCACGCGACACTCATCAGGTCAAAATCTCCTGCGAGCGCGCGGACTGTGCAGCCAGAAGGAACGGCTGGAAGACCACCGTTGACGTGAACACGGGTCTCGGCGCGCAGCAGGCGAACTACATCCGCCTGCACTCGGGCCGGCGATTCACCGTCACTGAGGACGGCAGCCTCGTGACGTTTACCTTCCTGGTTGATCAGGATTGCTTTGCCGACCACTACATGAACCTTGAGCGCGAGCCGGTGTTCACCAAGAAGCGCGGCGACTGGCGATCCGGTGAGCGTCCGCGCGTCATCGGCGGAACGCAGTGGCTGGACGAGTTTGCCGCAAACCAAGAGGCGATCGCAGACGCGATCAAGGAAGGATAGATCATGGCAAAGAGCACAGGTCTCGCGATCACCACGCTGTCCGTGGACGACTCCGGTGGAACGGTACGAGACATTCGAAACGACGTGACGAACTTTCAGTTCGCTACGCCGCGCGCCGTTCAGGATGTCACCGGCGTGGACAAGAGCGCGATGGAGCGGCTGCTCCTCCTGGCCGACTTCTCCATCACACTGAACGGGGTATTCAACCCGACCACCACCACGTCTTCGCATGCCGTCTTCCGCACGGTGCCGAGTACTTCGGTGCTGCGTACGGTCACGCTAACGATCCTTGCCCAGACGCTCGCGAATGAGTGTCTGTTCACGGATTACAACCTGACCCGCGGCAACGACGGCTCGCTGACGTGGACGGCACCCGGCGTGCTCGGCGATGGCGCCGTGCCCACGTGGTCCTGATATGGAAAATCTACAGAATTTCGCCTGTCATCTTGTGGCTGGGTATATCGGCCCTCGTCTCGAAAAAACCGACGCTCATATCACGTTCTCTGAGGAGAATGTGTATGTAGTTTGGTTCGCCTATACGCTCGGAAATTGGAAGGCGTTGGTTAGCACAACGCTTCCCGATGGAATGTATTACGAAGTAACACACAGCTTCGATAAGCATGAGACCTATCTTGATGCCTATAAGAAGTTTGATAACGTATGCATTCCTGATTGATCAGCCAACAACCATCGAGGGGCGAGAAGGAATGGGATTCCAGCGCAAGCGATACAAGCTGAAGTGGCCCGAGGGAGACGAGCTTCACGGCCTTGAGGTCACCATCGGTGGCATGTCCGTGGATGAGCTCGGCACCCTCTCGGGGATGCGGGATCGCGCCAAGGAGGCGAAGAGTTTCGAGCAGGTGCAAACCATGCTCGAAATTTTCGCCCGCCACCTTCACGAATGGAACTACGAAGACAACGAGAAGCCGATCGGTACGACACTCGAAGAGATCAAGGCTGACGCCGATTTCCGAGAGGTCGTTCAGATCATCCTTTCGTGGATGGAAGAGGTTAGCGACGTACCGCGCCCTTTGGCGAGGAACTCCGACTCTGGCGAGAAGTTCCAGGTGGAGTTACCCCCAATGGAAGTGTTGTCACCAAACCTCCAGAGCTCGACTGGGCAGAATTTGTCCTAGGTCTATGCGATCGTTGGCACAAGCTGCCCAGTGAGGTTCTAGCAGAAGATGCCAGCGTATTGCGCTTATTGGAGATAGAGAGAGAAGGAGGCGGGGATGGCCAACACCGTAGAGATCGTGGTGAAGGTCAAGAACCAGACCGTCTCTGGGATTGATGCTGTCAATCGCACATTCGATCGCATGGGGGAGGCGGCTGAAGCGGCATCGCGCCGTGCCGCTTCGGGGCTTGCGGACGCCGGCAGCGCCGTCACGGACTTCGCCGGCCGCGCCGCTCAGGGCGCCGCCTCCTCCGCTGCGCTGAATGCGGCCACCACGGCAGCGTCCGGTGGAACGAAGATGCTTCTCGATGTGGCGATGGGTCTCGCAGCAGCCATTCCAGCGATGGCTGGTGGGCTTCTCGCTCTGGCGCCGGCCATCTATGCCATCGGTGGCGCGGCCGGCGCGGCTACCACGCTGGTCGCCGGTCTGGGTCTGACCATCGCGACGTTGGGCCTGGGATTCAGTGGCATTGGGGACGCGCTCGGCGCATACAGCAAGATGCAGGATCAGGCCGGCGCGTCCGCCGGTAAGAGCGCTGCCGCTCAAGATTCCGCGGCGAAGCGCATTACCCAAACGAATCGTCAGTATGCGGACGCAAAGCGGGACGAGATCCGTGCGAGTGAAGATGTCAACGAAGCTCGCCAGAAAGAGATCGACCGCTTGCGCGAGCTGGACATGCAGCTTCGCGGGGCGAACATCTCTCAGAAGGAAGCCGCGCAAGCTCTCGTTGAAGCGAAGGAGAAGAACCGACGCGCGCAGGAGGCTGGCTCCGAATGGGAGAAGGCTGACGCACGCAATGCATTGGAGCGTGCGCAGTACACGTATGATGTTCAGGCCAAGAAGGTCAAGGATCTGGGAGACGAGAAGAAGAAGGCGGCCAGGGATGGCATCGACGGCAGCGATCAAGTCAAGGCAGCGTTGGAGCGTGAAGCCGATGCCCACCAG
>JACCDR011983144.1_pt1 | contig 20712 bp, 22 predicted proteins | sample 7446431 | NCBI WGS metagenome assembly JACCDR01 (sample SAMN15323443, study PRJNA562643) | freshwater metagenome | isolation source: river surface water | place: USA:Blue River Watershed | collected 2017-08-17 | reverse complement strand
GTCGCTACACCCTCCACCCTTTCTAAGTTTTTTAAAATTTTTCATAAAACAAAAAGAATTTTGAGTTTTAGAAAAAAAACTAAAACCCCTTCTCAAACTTGAGAAGGGGTTGGTTTCGAAGTAATTTAAATGCGCTTCAACAACAATCCTTTCCCAAGTTTGGTAGTATTGCTATGATGCAAATTTTTATTTAAAATTTGTCCCGAGCTTTTGCGAGAGAGGGAAGACAAACGATTCAATATTAAACGATATCCGCCTAGGGAGCCTTTGAGCCATTTGGATATTCTAGCTACTGTAGTAGATGATAGTCCTGTTTTTTCAATAATGTAGTTGTATTGCATATCTTCAGAGAGTAGGCGAGCAGCTTCGAGCCTTTTGCTGAATTCTTGTATTTCTCCTTCGGTCATGAGATCTCGGAGGAATGCTTGTGCCTCAGTAGCGCTTTCAAGAGAAATAAATGCCTGTACAAGCTGGCTCATTTGAGCTGTATTCCAGTCCAGCTTTTTATTTAGATTCTCGGCGACTTCAACTGGAGTATCTTTATTCATTCCATTACTCATAAGGGTACTTTAGCAAAGTAAAGTACTTTAGTCAAGTAAAGCAGATAAATAATATTATGTGAAGATTTGTTTACTAGAATAAAGTAGGGCAGAGTTGGTTAATACAAACGCTTACCCAAAATAAAGGCTTCTTGCCCTGTACCTTGACAGTCGTGAGCAAATACGATGACACCATCCATTTCTGACTTTACTATATTGTCACCATCAACTCCAATTGCGACTCCTTTTTTAATAGCGGTGAAATCAGGAAATTGTCGCAGTAAATGAAAAGATTCAGATTTTGTTATATAAATTTTTTGCATTTGAAAAACAGGCCGGTTGATAGCTCGAATCTTTCTTATCTCTACGATATGTTTACGCGCTTTTAAAAAATCTATAAGCGCTCCTTTGGCTATTTCAATAGCATGAGGGTTATCGTGCTGTCCACACTCAATAGTAATACCAATTTTACCTCGATTATTCATATAATCATCAGTTGCTCCGGGTTCTATGTCTCCAAATCCACTTACTTCTCTGACAAAGTTTTTTGAAAAGTAGGGAGTTATTTTTTCAGAATTTTTTTCGCAAATTATAAAGGGCTTACCATTTGGATTTCTTGTGGAATGTATGTCAAGAAGTGTCGTTGATTTATTTAGAAACTTTTTTAGTACCTGAGCACGCTTATATTCATAAGTTTTTTTGATTTTTGGATTATAAAATTTTGCTTCTCGAAAAGCTCTGTTGATATTGAATTCTGTGAATCTTTTGTTTTGTTGTATAGCTTTCGGATTACCAAATACAAAATACACTTCGCCAGAGTCTAGTTTGAGGTTGGGGACGATTTCATAAAAAGCTTCCACTCCACAGACTTCATTTCCATGAATGCCTGCAAAGATAACACTTTTCGGGCCAGGTTTTTGACCTTTCAATAAGTAACCATTTTCAAATTTTTGAAACCATTTTTTCCTTTCAATAGTATTCATGTGCTAATTATAAATAAAAAAACAAGTTAATCAACGGACTAACTTGTTTAGAATTAACTTTTTAAATTTTTATGGAAAATACCATGCAGCATTCTGAGTAAATGGACAAAAGTCACATTTATTTGGACCGTTTCGACACATACACAAATGTTTTTTTAGATCAATAAATTCTTCCTCTTCGTTAATTGGCTTCCCACCAACTTTAATGAATAAGTCCTGAACATTTGGGTTTGTTGTGACACTCACTGCAAACCAATTGTTTAATTTAGCAAAATTAATTCTTGTTTCAACAAAAATCTTTGCCAACCCTTGTCTCCTGAAATTTGGCTCAACGTAATTAGAACCTAATTCTACAACTAATCTAGAATTAAATTGTATTAAATCGTTTTGAAATGTGCGTGCTGGAACGATTGCTGCAGCTCCAATCGGCTGGCCTTGATGTACTGCAATAACTGCATAGAGTATCTGAGTTTTAAAATCATCACTCAGAGATACCATATGTTTTTCTTTTTGTGTGGCAGTAATCCACCAGTTCAGGTAAGGATTGATGTCCTCATTTTCAGCTTTGAAATGTAACAATTCCATATCTAATTTTAGTTTAAAGAACAAATGAAAAACGACCTCAGCGTGAGATCGTTTTTGAAAGTTTGTAGTAGATAATAGATTAAATATTACAAACACTCTGAAGCGACCACACGAGGTAGTGTACAGCGACGAAGTGAAACTATACTGTTTATAATACCAAAACTCATTTAGATTACTTTACTCCTTACTTAGGAATCTGTCAACCCCTTTGGCGTCTCTAGTGAGCCAGGCGATATTTGAGGCGATGCGTTCCTTGGTCTGCTCTACAGAGCGTGCTGCTCCAGGGGCTTCATTTTTCTTGAAGAATGCCTCAAAGAAAGCCAAGCGCTTCTTCTCAGGTGAATTGCTGATGCTGCTCACTAGGCGACCTAGGGTATATCCTCCATCTCCGTATCTGTGCAAAAAAGTCTTCCAGTTGTTGCGAAGGGTAGATACCCAGATATCTCTACCCTCTGGAGTCATTGCGAGACTGCTCAATATGCTAGTAGTATCTTGGATACGCACCTCTTCGGAAAGGGCAAACTTCGCTGTCTTTTCTAGTAAATCTTTTTGTCTAAAATCCGCCAATGCGTAGCCGATACGATTCTTTTCTTCGTGCAGTGTCTCTTTCTTATACATAGCCTGTAGTATTTTGTATTCTTTTGGACCTCCGTATTTTGCTATGAGTGCATATATGACACCTCTCAAATCTGGATCAATTTTTTCGCCTTTTTCGATCAAGGTAAATCTTTTCTTGGCTTCATTTATTACCTGCTTGTCACCAGCACTACCGAGTTTACCGATGACGTGTGCTCGCAAGAGGGAGGTGGTATGAGAATCTTTCTCTTGCTTATCCCAAGTGAGTTTTTGGAAAATAGGTGTATATAATCGGAGAATGAATTTATTTAATTTGTCTATGGTTTTTGTCTTCGCATAGAGTTGGGATAATTTGCCGAGCCCTGTGCCTATCTCGGTCCAGACGATGTAGTTGTCTTCTTCTGTGTAAGCACTCAAAAATTCTAATACATACGAGGTAGGGACGAGGCCTGCTTCTGATGCGGCAAAAAGATCCCGGATGATACCAATACGCTCTCTAGGTGCCAAAGTCTTGTTACGGACAGGTTCCTTGAGGTTCATCAACAAGTCATGGGAGTAGACGCTACGATAAAAACCAGTTTCTCCTGCATTGAGTTTGATAAATTTTGGTTTTGTCTTGAGAGTAATCTTGGTAGTCTTTTTATCAAAAAGTACTTTCTGAGTACTGCCATTCTCGTCACTTATGGCTACCGGTACCTGCCAGATAGTAGAATCCTTGGTGCTTTTTTGAGAGAGTGGGGAAGCGAAGAAACGTTTTTGTTTTAGAGTCAGGGTATTCTTGTTTTCTTCTAGGCTGATATAAGGATAGCCAGGCTTGGCTGTAAAATTTTGCATTATCTTGCGGACGGGTTTTCGGCTTATTTTTTCAAAAGCTTCCCACAAGTGTACGGTCTCAGTGTTTTTATAACTATGTTTTTTCAAATAGTACCTGAGTCCATCTCTGAATTTTTCTTCTCCCAGATAGTCTGCCAACATGCGTATGACAGAAGCCCCTTTTGAATACGACACTGCATCAAATATCTCGCCTATCTCATTTGGATGATGCACAGGTATCTCTATGGCATGAGTGTGTTTCAGTGAGTCGAGCCTCAAAGCCACCCCAAAGTCATGAGTAGCGAATTGGGTCCATATATCCCATCTTGGGAATAATTTGTCCACCGCTAAGTATTCGATATATGAAGCAAATCCTTCATTGAGCCAGAGGTGTGTCCACCATTCCATGGTCACCAAGTTGCCAAACCACTGGTGGGCGAGTTCGTGCGCGATGACCAAGGCGACCCATTGCTTGTTGGCACTGGATGATTTTTCTTTGTCTACCAAGAGCGCCGTCTCCCTGTAAGTCACCGCACCCCAGTTCTCCATAGCACCACTTGCAAAGTCAGGTATCGCTATCATATCCAAAGTATTTAGAGTGTAAGTGATATCAAAGTATTCTTCATAGAATTCTAGTGTTTTGACCGCACATTCGAGTGCAAAATCTGCTTGATGTATTTTACCAGGTACAGTATAGACACGGACCAATACCCCTCGATTTGTCTTTGCTTCAATGTGCTCAAAATCACCCACCAAAAAGGCTAACAGATAGGTGGACATTTTGGGTGTTGGGGCGAATTTTACCACCTCGAAACCTGCTTCGTGCTCTATTTTTGAAATAGGTAAAGTGTTTGATATTGCGGTCTTGCCTTTAGGGATCACTAGAGATACATGGAACACTGCTTTCTGTGCTGGCTCGTCGAAGCATGGAAAAGCTCTGCGTGCGTCGGTCGCTTCAAATTGAGTTGTGGCTAGATTGTGCACCTTACCCTCGTAGATATAAGAACTACGATAAAAACCGCGCATCTTGTCGTTTAAGACACCCTGGAAAGATAAATGGAGCATGTGTTTACCTTTTGGGATGTTTTGACTAAAACGAAGCACAGCAGTCTCAGATTTTTCATCATATGACACAAGAGCAAACAGGTCTTCTTTCTTGAATGAGATCCGAGCAGTATTGATGGCGAGTTCCTTCGAGTGCAGAGTGATTATTTTTGTGTCTTTTAGCAGGTTTATTTTGATAGTTTCTTCTCCGCTAAAAGTGAAATTCTCTAGATCGGGATGGAGTTTGATATCGTACTCTAAGGGGATTACCTCTCTACTCAAGCGGACTGTATTTTTTTTCTTTTTCATACGAAAAATGTTAGCATAGAAATTATGGAAAACGAAGCGCGACCAAATGCCTACACAGTCAAGACAAATGTCTTCGAAGGGCCCTTTGGCTTGCTTCTTTCGCTCGTCGAAGAGCGCAAACTCTTCATCAATGACGTATCTCTGGCTTTAGTTACAGAAGAATATCTGCGTTATATCGAAAGCATTCCCAAAGAAGAAAAAGAAGAGATAGCGAGTTTTATATTAGTCGCTGCTACTTTGATTCTAATCAAATCAAAATCCTTGCTCCCAGACTTGTCTCTCTCCAAAGAAGAAGAGTCAGATATCAAGAACCTCGAAGATCGTCTGAGACTCTATGAACTTTACTCTGGTCTTTCTATAAATATCAAAGAGAATTTCGGTAAAAAAATCATCTTCGCCAAAGAAGATAGGAAAAGGGCAGGTGTGGTCTTTGTCCCGGACCCCGAGATTACCACCAAAAGTATGCTCGAGATGGCTGAATCTTTGCTGAATAAAATCCCAAGCAAGACAAAGTTGCCTGAGGTGACAGTCAAAAAAGTGATCAGCATCGAAGAGGTGATAGACCGCCTGACTGACCGTATCCAATCTAGTTTGAAATTCAACTTTCATGACTTTGCGGGTAAAGCAAAAACCAAGGAGGAGAAAGTCGTGGTCATTGTGAGTTTCTTGGCTATGCTTGAGATGGTGCGCACTGGTATACTCGAAGCTGTCCAAGACAATAACTTTTCAGATATTATAATAGAAAAACAAACATATGAAATTAGCGAATAAAATTGAGGCAGTATTATTTTTCAAGGACGAGCCGATATCCGTAGATGCTTTATCCAAGATTTTGAGTGTCTCTAAAGAAGAGGTATCAAGTGCTTTAACAGAAATCAGAGAACTCTCGATGGATAAGGGCGTGGTGCTGATTGAACACGATGGTCTGTATACTTTAGGTACTCACAGTGAAATGGGTGAAATTATAGAGTCTATCCAGAAAGAAGATTTGAATAAAGCCCTATCAAAAGCCAGCCTCGAGACTCTCTCTATAATTTTATATAAAAATGGTGCGAGTCGAGCAGAGATTGATTATATCCGTGGTGTAAATTCCGGGTTTACTTTGCGTGCGCTTTCGGTGCGTGGCTTGGTGGAGAAGGTCATAGACCCTGAGGATGCACGAAAATATGTCTACAAGCCCACCTTGGAACTTCTATCATATATGGGTGTAGCAAACATAAAAGATTTACCAGATTTTGAAAAAGTAAATCTAAAAATTGACCAAATAAAAGAAGAAAAAACTATAGAGAATAATACAGAGAATAATGCTGAGTAGATACGAAAAAGGCCTTTTACTGATTTTATTAATTGCCTCCATTTCAGGCGGAATGGTTTGGGTAAATTATTTTCGTATTAATACTAAAATCAAACTAGAAGAAAACAGAAAAGCTGAGTACTTGAGGTCCAATGCTCTCGCATTGGGAAAAATCACTCTAGAAGCACGAGCGGTCTCTGTCTATGACTTTACTCTAGATGGTGAAGTGTATGGTGTAAATAGTGACCAAATACTGCCCTTGGCTTCTTTGACCAAGATAGTCTCCGTACCCTTAGCAATTTCAGAAGATCAGACACTAGTCACTATATCCAAGGACATGCTCAGTTATCCTGGAGATGAGGGTTTGGTGGTGGGTGAAAGATTTTCTGCTCGAGAATTAGCAAAAATTGCTCTCGTCGCTTCCTCGAACGATGCGACCATGGCACTCTCCGAGAGAGTCCCTGATTTGATACAAAAGATGAACGCTAAAGCACGACGCTTGGGAGCGAGTGACACTGTCTTCATTAGTTCTACTGGTTTAGATAATGGAGTAGTACCGAGTGCCCTAGGTACTGCCAAGGACATAAATATCTTGGCTTATCAAGCGCTCGTGTCTGATGCAGATTTATTTCAGAGCACAGTGCACAGTGCAGTAGATATATCTTCGGATTTATTCACACATACTATAAAAAATACAAATGAAGTGCTCACATTTTTGCCACAGGTATTATTATCCAAGACCGGATATACTGCATCGGCAGGTGGCAACCTAGTCATAATCTTTCAAAAACAAGATGGGCATATCATAGCAGTGACTCTACTGGGCTCTGGGTACAAAACACGCTTTGAAGATATGGTCAAAATAGTGAATGCCATTTATAATATAAAGTATGTCACTTCGTAGAAAATTTTTGAGTTTTTTGTTTGTCGCGTTTTTTGTTTTTACTCCTATTACGACGCGAGCCGAAGCACTAAACTTGGGTTTTGTAGAGACAAATATCTGGTACTCCAAAGACCCTTTTGAAGAAAAGGACAAGATAGAGGTGTATCTAGCGAGTGATGAAACCGAGCGGAGTGTCCGTACTGTTGCAAAAAAGATACCAGATGTTGGCGAGGTAAAGAATAAGATAGAAGAAGCGGTGGAAGCGAGCGAAGACCAGCTCATACAGACCCAAAACAAAATTTCAGAATCTTTACCGGAAGGAGTGCGTGTACCAATCAACACAGTAGGGGGTGCTTTAGAGCATACTCGACTTTCTACCTTAGATATAATTCTAGAAGAAAAAAAAGAAACACGTGCAGAATTAGATATGTTGTCTGCGAATACTTCTAAAGAAGGTGCGACAGAAAAATCAGATTCCAAAGATGAAGTGGATGATCTAATAAAAGAACAAGAATCAGCATCAAAAAACATAACCAGCAGCGTCGAGGCACCACTAAAATATGTCTGGTTATTTTTCCTTGCTATAGTTAGTTATATATTTCAATACAAAGTTATTTTCTATGTATTCCTACTCTTGGCCTTAATCGGTATTATTCGTCTGGTTTTTAAATTATTTCGATAATTTAGATGGTTTTGTGTTTTGGGTATTATCTTGTAAGATACCTAATATGCCCATGCGTATTGCTTGTAGTTTTATACTGTTTATCGTGATTTTATTCGCGCCTTTCTGGGTTAGCCTTATTTTAGCAGTGGGGGCAATGGTGTTTTTTAGAAATTTTTGGGAGGCACCTTTACTGTTCTTGTTCAATGATATTTTATATGGCGCACCACTGACTCGATACAATAAATACATGCTAGTCTCGATGAGTTTGGTATTGGTATTATTCTTGATTATCAATCTGGTAAAAAATTCTTCACGTTTTAAAAATTATGAGAAAACTTCTTAGAAAGAAAATACAGCACAAGACCTTTGTCGATCCTGATGAGATATTTTTGGATTCCCACAATCTCGCTGGTTTTGATGCGCAACAATTCGAAGGGCGTATAGAGAAACCGATATCGCGGTCAACTATTTTTGGCGTGGGTATTTTCTTTCTCGTTTTTATTTTGGTTTTTTCTGGGCAATTGGTAAATCTACAAATAAAAAAAGGGGAGAGTTTCTATAAGCGTAGTGAGAATAATACCTTAAACAAGATAATTATTTTTGCTGAGCGAGGTATCATCTATGATCGAAATGGCGTAGAGCTTGCTTGGAACAACAAGCCAGACGTAGCCGAAGCGGGTATCTTCTCGACTCGTGTATATAAATCACCGGGTTTTTCTCATGTGCTTGGTTATCTATCTGCGCCAGCCAAAGATGATAAGGGTAGATTTTGGCAGACCGAATATATCGGCAAGGATGGATTGGAGAAGATTTATGCTGAAGATTTGAAAGGCGAAAATGGAGCAAAAGTAATCGAAGTAGATGCTCATGGCACCATACATTCTGAAAACATCGTCAACACACCAAAACGTGGAGCAGATTTATACACCACGCTTGATGCTAGACTTCAAGGTGAGTTATACAGGCTGATTGCTGAACATGCTAGTGCTCACTCTTTTACAGGTGGTTCTGGGGTGGTCTTAGATATAAATACTGGAGAAATTTTGGTCTCTACTAGTTATCCAGAATATGACCCTTTGATTCTTTCTGAGGGTAAGGATAGTGAAAAAATCAGAAGTTACTTAAATGACAAGAGAAAAGTTTTCCTAGACAGAGCAATCTCAGGGCTCTACGCACCTGGTTCTATCGTAAAACCCTTCTTTGCTTTGGGTGCCCTGTCAGAAGGAATCATAGACCCGTACAAAGAAATACTGTCTACTGGATCTATCTCTATACCAAATCCTTACAAGAAAGGAGACGCGACTATCTTTAAAGACTGGAAGGCTCATGGATGGACAGATATGAGCGAGGCTATTGCAGTATCTTCAGACGTGTATTTCTACGCTATTGGTGGTGGCTTTGAGTCTCAAAAAGGTCTCGGTATTGCTAACTTAAATAAATACGCACGATTTTTTGGTATAGGTGAAAAAACTGGTGTAGATTTGCCTGATGAAAAAAGCGGCAACATACCGAGCCCTGAATGGAAATTGAAAACTTTTAAAAATGATCCGTGGCGTATCGGAGACACCTATCATACTTCGATAGGTCAGTATGGTTTTTTGGTGACCCCGATGGAGATGGCTCGAGCGACTGCTGCTTTGGCCAATGGGGGTACATTGATCACACCGCACTTTATACACAAAGAAGGCGAGGAGTATCCTACGAAAAAAATCGAGGAACCAAAAATATTGCCGAAGTACTATAAAGAGGTTCATCAAGGCATGCGCGAAGCAGTGACTTATGGCACTGCCGCTATCATGAACGTGCCTTACATAGAAGTCGCAGCCAAGACAGGTACAGCTCAAGTGGGTATCTCTAAAAGTAAGGTGAATTCATGGATTATAGGATTTTTCCCATACGAGAATCCTAAATATGCCTTCACTATTATGATGGAATCCGGGCCAACTGAAGGGACTGTCGGAGCAGCTCCTCTGATGCGGCAATTGATGGATTGGATGGCTATTTATACACCAGAATATTTTGACAATAGCACCACTTTACAAAACTAGATAAATAGTGTATAATATAGGTGTGAAAAATATAGTCACATCTATAAAGAATCTATTTAAAAGCACCCCAGAGAACAACTTCGAGCCATATATCTTGAAAACACAAGGTATATTACTCGTGGCCCTTTTGCTATGCGCTATTGAAATCGGTTATGTGGCAGATAGATACCTGGCTATCCGAGCTATGGATTTGTTGGCTAGTGTCTTACCGAGTGTCTTGACCGAAGAAACAAACCAGAAAAGACTTGAGAATGCTTTGCCTAAACTTACGACCAATCCATTACTCGTCAAAGCAGCCGAACTCAAAGCCCAAGACATGGCTTCACGCGGTTACTTTTCTCATGACACACCAGATGGCAAGACTCCATGGTACTGGCTTGATCAAGTAGGCTACACATACAAATACGCTGGCGAGAATCTGGCGGTGAATTTCAGTGAGTCTACTGATGTGACTTTGGCTTGGATGAATTCTCCTTCACACCGTGCAAATATCGTCAAAGGAGATTACACAGAGATAGGTATCGCTACCGCCAAAGGAGTCTACAAAGGTAAAGAGACCATCTTCGTGGTGCAGTTTTTTGGCACGCCCAATAAAAGTTTTAACTTATCAGATGTCTTACCAAAAATACCTAGCACAAAAGCGAGCTCGAAAACAGTTGCAGCAAAAACCTTACAACCAGAACCAATCAAGACGCCTGTAAAAACTGACAAAAAAATCCAGAACACAGTCTTGGGTGAAGAGACTATCGAAACACACAGTATCAACACTCCTAAAAAACTCAATAAATCTTTTGGTGGTGTCGCAGTACTCGTAACAGTCGTACTTATCGCCAATGCCTTAACCGGACGCAAGATGCCTTTTATGCCAGTATTACGAAGCGCGCTGCTAATAGCCCTCATAGCATTGCTTATCTACATAAACGAACAAATACTGCCAGTGCACTTGTTGACAGATATCTCTCTGTTTATTCCTCTAGTATAAACATGGCGAGAAGGTGTCATGTTTGTTATAATTATTCGCATGCAAAAGGCGAAGATATTTTTATTTGGAGGTTTGTGGGTCGCGATCTTACCATATTTAGGTTTTCCTGTTTTCCTGAAAAATATTCTCTTTTCTTTAACCGGCTTGACCTTTGTATATATCGGCTTGGTGTTGCGTTCAAAAATACCAGTCAAAAATCCAAAGCAGTTTGAAAACTTCTCAGAAAATTCTTTTCATGAAAAAACAGAAAAAATACCGACAAGGCCAATCAGACAAAAACTCGATGAGATAAAAAATAAAGTAGCAGATATCAATAATCAATTCTAATTTATAAAAATATGTTTAGTACTTTAAAAGAAAAAAAATGGTGGGTGTTGGGTGGAATTTTGGTTCTGATTTGTTTCTTTGGTGGTGGTGTTTATGTGGGAGGTAGATACGGAAACCATCTAGAGAAATTCGTACCCCTCTCTGATATCAGTGCCGAACAAAAACCCGGTGTGAATTTTGCTTCTTTCTGGAAAGTCTGGAATGCGATTGATGAAAAATATCCAGGTGCTCTAGAGGTGAATGATGAGGAGAGAGTATATGGAGCAATAAAGGGATTAGTGGGCTCACTCAAGGATCCATATAGTAATTTCTTTGATCCATACGAGACTGAAATATTCGAATCCGACATCGCCGGTAATTTTAGTGGCGTTGGTATGGAGATCGGACTCAAAGACGGTATTTTGACAGTAATCGCTCCACTCAAAGACACTCCTGCCTACAAAGCTGGCATAAAATCTGGCGACAAAATTTTAAAGATAAATGATACTGTGACGACAGACATGACAGTTGACGAGGCTATCAAGCGCATTCGTGGCGAACGAGGCACAGCGGTGAATCTGACCATATTCCACGAAAACGATGTAGAACCAAAAGAAATAAAAATAGTTCGAGATATAATCAACGTACCTACTCTGGACACAGAACTACGCAAGGACGGTATCTTTGTCATAAGTTTATATAGTTTTTCTGCTAACTCTGCAGAACTTTTCCGTAACGCCATCAAAGAATTCACCGAATCAAACACAGACAAGATGTTGCTCGATTTGCGTGGTAATCCTGGAGGTTATCTAGAAGCAGCGGTAGATATGGCTTCTTGGTTTTTGGATAATGGTAAGACTGTTGTCATAGAAGACTACGGTCAAGGGCAAGAACAAAAGAAATACAGAAGCAACGGGTATGATATATTCAATGACAATCTAAAATTTGTCATACTTGTCGATGGTGGATCGGCTTCTGCTTCCGAGATCTTGGCTGGAGCTATGCAAGACCATAATAAAGCAAAATTGGTAGGTACCAAGACTTACGGTAAGGGTTCTGTGCAGGAGGTGATAGAAATCACCAAAGATACAATACTCAAAGTGACTGTGGCTAATTGGTTGACCCCGAAAGGCAATCTCATCGCCAAGAAAGGCCTTACGCCAGACTACGAAGTCAAAGTGACCCCTAAAGACTTAGAAGCAAAGAAAGACCCTCAGATGGACAAAGCAGTAGAACTTTTGCTAAATTGGAAATAGTTTTCGGATTTGTTTTATTAGTTTTAATTTAAATTCAGATATGAAAGTTATATTTTTAAAAGACGTACCCAGAGTAGGGAAGAGACATGAAGTAAAAGAGGTCAATGATGGCTATGCTTTGAATTTCCTCTTACCGCACAAACTCGTCGAATTGGCCTCACCTAAGGCGCTGAAGGAACTTGAGACACGCAAGAGGGAGATAGTGGTAGAGAGGCAGGTCCAAGAAGATCTACTCCTCAGAAACTTGGAGGAATTGAAAGGTAAGACCATTGTCCTCAAAGCAAAGACCAACGAAAAGGGAAGCCTGTTCTCTGCTATACACAAAAAAGAGATCCTCGAAGCTATGCTACGTGAACACAAAGCCACCCTATCTGAAGAATCTATCGTATTGGATAAACCTATCAAAGAAGCGGGTACTTTCACTATACCCGTGCAGATCAAAGACAAGAAATCATCTTTTACTTTAATAATAGAAAAAATTTAATAATTTCACATAAATAAAAATACCCTCTTAGTTAAGAGGGTATTTTTATTTTAGTATTATTTTACGTGGACTACTTTGTTGACCTTCTCTTTACCGTTGAATGAAGTCTTACGCTTTGAGCCGAATTTTACTGTACCAGATTTGAGAGCAAACAGAGTGTGATCTTTACCCATCTTTACATTGTCTCCAGCGAGGATACGAGTACCACGCTGACGCACTATGATAGATCCAGGCTGAGCCTTCTGCCCATCAGCAAGTTTGGTACCGAGGTACTTTGGATTCGAGTCTCTTAAGTTTTTGGCGGTTCCGCCGGCTTTACGTGTTGCCATGTTGTTTTCCGCCGATAGGCAGATTACTTAATTTAATGTTAAAATTTAGGTAAGGTAAGTATACCCAAATATATGGAAAAAATCAAGTGTTTTATAAAAAGTAACCTTGGTAAAGATATCTGGATTAGCCTGATTGCCTTACTAGTAGGTATTACGGCTTTTATTTTAGGCAGATTATCTGTGCAAGATTCTACCGGCATAAACATCCAATATTCGGGCTTAGAGGCTACTAGCCTCAGTGGGGCTGAAAGGGCGAGGGTGTTCCTAGAAAATAACCCAAACCTCGACAAATCTACACAGACTCTAGAAAAGGCATTTTTCGCGTCTAAACGGGGCAAGAAGTACTATAGTTTAGAGTGCAGTTCTGGTAAGACTATTAAACCAGAGAATAGAATATATTTCGAGACAGCAGAAAAAGCTGAGCAATCTGGATATCAACTATCTGCTTCTTGTAACTGACCAACCAACTATAGGGTAGAAGTAGTAGAAAAGCAAAAGGGCCTCTTCAGCCCTTTGTTTAAATAATATACTACGTCGCACAATATATCTTGGTAGCAATGTAATGAATTACCAAACGCTCCAGAATAGATTCTCGATCCACATCCAGATACCCGTGAAGGTCAGGCCGTAGTACTTCATTATGAGCAATACGATTACTACTACGATAATTAAATCTAAAAATCCCCCTTGTTTATTTTTTAAATTCTTGTGCATGTAAATAATTGTATGTTAATTCTTATAAGGTGGCAAATACAACATAGGGTCTAGATAAGCATTTGTCGCTGCAAGTGGCTGAGTCAGTGTCTTGCCTGAGCATGACTTCGAAGGCACGGTCTGCACACTTGCCGCCGAACTAGCGTACACAGTGATATGCAGATGCGGCCCAGTCACTCTACCTGTGGCCCCTGAATAGCCTAGGACTTCACCTCGAGAGACTTTCTGTCCGGAAGTTACTTTAGCCAAAGATAGATGTCCGTATGTGGCAGAGAGCCCGTTATCAAACTCGACAAAAATCCATTTTCCAAACGAAGCGCCCGGACATGTGGTGTCTGTATCTCCGACACCTCGGACTATACCGCTTGCCATCGATTTGATAGGTGTACCTACTGTAGCCCGAAAATCTACTCCACTATGACTCCCTGAAGCATAGAGGCGCTTGGCTGCGACAGTCTTACCAAAGAGTTGGGTTACGTACACATTATCAAGTGGCCAAGAAAGCACCCCACCAGTCGGCAAGGTCGATGGGTCTAATATAAATTTAAGTTTGGATTCAAAATCTCTCAATTCTTGCTCCAAGGCTATTTTCTTTGCTGTTTGTTCTCGTACTAATTTTTGATAATTGGCTTCGCTGTTTTTTGTCTGACTCAGCAAACTATTTTTTTCTTTCGTATTTTGTTCGACTATTTTCTTTTGATCTGCGAGACCATTTTGGAGTATCTTCAACTCGTTTCTGGCTCGAGTGGTTTCATCGCGAGTGTCCACTAGGTTTGTTTTTACCACCTTGAGTTCCCCTATCTCTTCTAATATTTTTTCACGGATAGTAGCCATATTGTCTATATCGTTCCAAATACCAGTAAAGTCCTCTTTGGTCAGTAAGGTGGTAAAGACGATGTTGTCTGATTCCATCTCGTACATCTTGCGAATACCAGCGGATATAGCGTCTTGATTATTGGATATAGAATCTTCTTTTTCTCCAATATCGTTATTGAGACTTTCGATTTTTAGATTGGTTTTCTCGATTTTTTTCTGAGTTAGAGATATATCTGCATTCAATTTTTTCTTTGTGACGTCCAATTGTTTGATTTGGTTCGCCAAAGAATTTTTCTGCACTCCGATATTGTTGAGTTCAGCTTGATAAGCCCTTATCTCCTTCTCAATTTTATCAATATCTGCATTTTTCTGACTAATACTTTGTTGCAATTCACTTGCATTTTGTGCATGCATCATCAAAGGCAAAAAGACTACGCCCGCGACGCTCAGTAAGATATTTATATATCTAACCCAACTAGGAGCAGACCTTTTGTAATCTTTGGATTGTTTCATTTTTGCCCAATACAGTCGCGATAATAAACGGATCAGGTGATCTGTCTTGACCAGATAGAGCAAAACGTACAGGGTGCAATAATTCGCCACGAGATGGTAAGGTCTCGGCATAGTTCATTAACGCATTTTTAATATTGTCGTAAGTAAAATCATTTTCAGGAATAAGAGATATCAAGCGCTGAGCCTCTCCTAAGTGGAATTTAATTTGCTTCATGTCTGTGTCTTTGTACTGCAACTTCCCATCCTCTGCCTGAGGTTCTTTCAAGATAAAATCAAACTCCCCTTTAATTGACAATTCTTTTATATCGTGTCCTTTGCTAATACGCTCTCTGATGATGGGCGCCATACGCAAAAGCACTTCGTCGGGTAATTTTTTTAATTCTTCTGGAGCATATTCTTTGACAAAATTATTCAAATTCTCCACAGATAGCATTTTGATATGCTCTTTGTTGACCCAGTCTAATTTGACGTCATCAAATCCAGCACCAGACTGACGAATGCGTTTTATATCAAAAACTTCTATCAATTCTTCTCTAGTAAATATTTCTTTTTCAGTTCCATCTGTTGATTTGGCTGGATGCCAACCCAAAAGAGCCAAAAAGTTTATAAAACCATCAGGCAGATAACCTTCATTTCTGTATTCCAAAACGTCTTTGGCTCCATCTCTCTTACTCAATTTTTTCTTACCATCTGGTCCCATTATCGAAGGTAGAGTTGCAAAAACTGGCGGATTGACGCCTAAGGCTTGATACAAAGCTAGGAATTTTGGCACAGAAGCGATGAACTCTTGACCTCGCATAACATGCGTCACCCCCATCTCAATATCGTCCACAATGTGTGCAAAGTTGTATGTCGGATATCCATCACTTTTTATTATTATAAAATCATCTAGTGCTTCTGGACCTGCAGAAAGATCTCCAAAAACAATATCGTGCCATTTGGATTCTTTGATTTCAGGAACTTTAAAACGTAGAGGTTTTGTACCATCCCAGGGCTCAGATGTTTCTCCTCGGTGTTCTCGATACAAGAAAGGTCTTTTTTCTAATTCTGCTTTTTGACGAAGCAATTCAACTTCTTCTTCGGTAAAAGGATCTGGATAAGCAAAGCCTGCTTCAATGAGTTTTAGACCATATTTTTTATAGATATCTAAACGCTCCGATTGAATATAAGAACCGTGTGGGCCACCTTTACCAGGCCCAAAATCCCAGTCTAAACCGATCCAATTTAATGATTCTTGAATATGTGCAATAGAACCAGCGACTTCTCTCTCCTTGTCTGTGTCTTCTATACGCAGGATAAATGTGCCTTTGTTTTTTCTAGCCCAAAGCCAAGCGTAGAGTGCAGTACGTACACCACCCACATGCATAAATCCAGTAGGGCTTGGTGCAAAACGAGTTACAACTTTCAAATTTTCTCCTTGTTCCATAAGGAGATTTTAACACAGATTTGAGAAAATAAAAATCAGCGTACTTTACTCCCAGCGGGAACTGGATTTGACGGTGCAAGTATCACAGCATTGTCTTCGGCGTCAGAAGCAGCCAAGATCATGCCGTTTGAGATTTCGCCTCGCATTTTACGAGGAGCCAGGTTTAGAATAACAGGTATTTGCTTACCGACCAAAACACTTGGATCAGGATAGACGCTCGCTATACCAGAAAGCACCTGACGATTCTCCCCTCCTCCAATATCAAAAATGATTTTCAATAATTTATCCGAGTCAGCTAATTTCTCTGCCGACAAGACAGTGCAGACTCTTATATCTAATTTTGCAAAATCCTCTATGTTTATTTCTTCCATAAATCTAAACCTATGTATTAATCTTCATGCGAGAGCGCTATGTCGACTATCTCTCGAGCTATTTTCAAAGCAGCATCGCCTTTATAAAAACCCTTGGCGGATTTTTGCATATGAAACCAAGTAGCCTTGTCACTCATAATCCTATCTATTTCTGCTACTAATATATTTGCGGTAAGGTTCTCTTCCTCGACTACAGTCGCTGCGCCAGCACGAGCATAAGTAAAAGCATTCTTTTTTGCATGAATAGCATTGGAACCCATCTTCTCTTCAGAGAAAGGTATCAACAGAGAAGGCACACCCCAACCGGCGATTTCAAATATAGCAGAACCGGCTCTCGATATCACAAAGTCTGCTGTACCAGCAGCATTTTTCATCTGGAGATTATTGAGATAATCTATCGGCACATATCTAGCAGCATTTATATTGTTTGCTAATACTACTTCGGATCTACTTTGCACCATTTTGAAATTCCTGACCCCTGTCTGATGTATGACTTGATAATGGACAAGAAGTCTAGGTAAAGCATCTAGTATGACGTGATTGATGAGTTCAGCCCCTTGTGATCCACCCAATATGAGTAGTATGGGAACTCCAGATTCTAGTTTAAAAAACTCAAGTGCCTTTTCTTTAATAGCAGGCATCTCTATCTCTGAACGCACAGGTTGGCCAGTCCAAGCCACCTTTTCTTTTGGAAAGAAGCTACCTGCTTCTTCGTAAGATACAGCGATACGTTTTGCGAATTTTGCTGACCATAGATTCATCTTACCTGGAACAGAATCAGATTCGTGTATCACCACCGGTATAAACAACAACCTAGCAGCAAGTACAGTAGGAAAAGAAGCAAAAGCTCCTTTGCTAAACACTACATCTGGATATATTTTAAAAAGTTTGATTAAAGCGGTGATAACGCCTATTAAAATCTTTGGTATATCTGTGAAATTTCTGAATGAGAAATAAGTACGTATCTTGCCAGTAGTGATTTGCTCGTAGATAATTCCATTTTCAAATAAAGCCTCTCGATCATAAGGATCATTTGAGAAGAAATATAATTTTGCTCCGACTATGTTCTCTTCGTCGATAATTTTATTGACCTTCTGCGCAATGGCAATAATAGGTGTAAAGTGTCCTCCTGTGCCTCCTCCTGTGAAAACAATTTTCATAATTAGTTTTTAGTTTGAAATTTTGATATTTGTAGTACGACTCCTATAGCCGCAAGGTAAATCATAAGTGAAGTACCTCCGTGACTCATAAAAACAAGTGGCACACCGGTGAGCGGAAAAACTCCAATAACCGAAGCGATATGCAAAAAAGACTGTGCTCCGATAAGTATAACAATTCCAAAGACCAAAAGTCTACTAAAATAATCTGGTGTTCGGTTCGCAATAGCTATACCTTTAAGTACAAAAATTACATATAGAAATATGACTATCATACTGCCGACAAATCCAAACTCTTCCCCTACCACAGCAAAGACCGAATCCCCTTGAGGTTCAGGCAGATAACTAAATTTTTGAATGCTCTGTCCATAACCTCTCCCCAATACTCCACCTGAACCAAGAGCAATCATAGATTGTTGTACTTGATACGAAGCACCTCGAGCATCTTGAGCTGGGTTGATAAAGGTTTGAACTCTTTTTTGTAAGTAAGGTGTGAAAAATACTAGAGTTCCCAAGAGAGCAACTGCGATCAGACTCATGATAGCTATATACTTCATCCTGACACCAGAGACAAAAAGCATTGATATTCCTGTAAAACTAATCAGAATGAAACTCTTTGTATCGGGTTGTTTTAATAGTACGAAAGCAATTATTGCCAATAATACAGCAAAAGGTAGTATGCCAAATTTGAAGTCTTGTACCCTGCCTTTGGCCCAAGAAAGCCAAGCAGCAAAATAAATAATAAAACCAAATTTTAATATTTCAGCTGGTTGAAAAGATACGGGCCCCAGGTCTATCCACCTCTGTGCTCCACCACGCAAAGGCGCCAAACCTGGTATAAATACAGCAGCGGTCAAAAGCACAGAACCAAGTAAAATCCAAAAAGCATGAGTCCTCCAAAATTTGTAATCTATCCGATAAGTAAAATACATTCCTACTAGACCTAAAGAAAGTCCCATGAATTGACTCATGAGTATGCCGTAGAAAGTTTTTTCACTGCGAGGCAATTCACCGAGTGTGGCTGAGACAAACATAGCAATACCGACGAAAATCAAAACTAGAGTTATTCCTAAAAAAAACCGGTCGATTGTCGCGCCTCTTTTTTGCATTTATTTAGTAATGATAGATAAAAGTATACCCAAGATCGCACAAATGACTGATATAACCCAGTAGCGCATGACTACTTTATAAGCAGGCCAGCCTAGTGCTTCAAAATGATGGTGCAGAGGTGCTACTCTGAAAATTTTCTTGCCGAATTTTTTTGCTATTAGCTGAGAAGCCGAAGAGAATGAAGTAGCAACCAGAGGAAACGCAATTATCGGTAAAAGCAATACTGTATCAGTCAGAAAGGCAAATGCTGACAGTACTATTGTCAGTGGCATCATGCCTGTTTCCCCCATATAAAAACGAGCCGGTGGAATATTGAACCATAAAAAAGAAAGGGTCGCTCCACTGATGACTGCAGATAAAGCAGCTAGATCGATCTGGTTATCGATATACGCAATCACAGCATAGGCAGCGAAAACAGAAGCCAACACCCCACCAGAGAGGCCGTCGATACCATCAATAACACCAGTAGAAAAAGATGCAAGCATGATTATAATAACGAATGGCACAAACCATACACCCAGATAAAACAAATCACCCCAAGGTATGCTCACAGAATCCATCCCTAATTTGGCAAAAAACCACCAACCAGCCAAGGCTCCTATCAGCACGATCATGCCGAGTTTTAATTTTGTGTACCAAGGTGTATCTCGAGTGATCTTTGATTTGCCTCGAATCTCAAGGGCATCATCCAAAAGTCCTAAAATCGCACCCAAGAAGAACACAGCCAGAGGCACCAGAGTCTGACCGCGGCTAAAGAAATTCAATTCATTCAAAAAAGTATATTCGTTGAATACAATAGACAAAACATAGAATAATAAAGTCGTAGCGAAGACCGAACCCCAGACTATCACCCCTCCGACACACGGAGTCGATACCTCACTCACCTCTTTGGCTTTATGGATTTTACTAAATTCTGTAGATTCAACACTCTCTGTACGTACTTTTTTCTTCCAGAGTTTATATTTGTAAAAATAATGCGTAGCAAAAGGGGTCACCAAAAGACCAAAAAAGAAAGCAAAGGCGGTAGGGATCAGAATTTTCATTAAACTCAAAAACATTGCATACATTATATGCTTTTTCGGGCTTATTACAATATATTGTGCGCTAAAAAATAACCATAAATTCAAGATGTCTAAATCAAAACTGTGGATAAACTTTTCCTTTCCAGAAAAATCATTAACCCGTAAGGATTTTTGACTTTTTTGCACGGCACTTCTTGGCCATGGTAAGATTAAGGAACTGAATATTTTTTTGTTGGTAAATTATTAAATTTTTAAGTTAAAAAACATGAGTGAAAACAGCAATACCAAACTTGTTACCTGCATTAAGAAAAGAGATCAGACTATCCAAGATTTTGATCTGAAGAAGATTGCAGATGCAATACACAAGGCGATGGTAGCTGTAGGCAATGGGAATCGGGCAGATGCTGAAAAAATAGCCAATGAAGTGCAAACTCACTTAGATAATAAATTTGCCACGACCATAGAAGGCGCGAACGCTGAGAATGAAG
>JACCDR012393414.1_pt1 | contig 20715 bp, 20 predicted proteins | sample 7446431 | NCBI WGS metagenome assembly JACCDR01 (sample SAMN15323443, study PRJNA562643) | freshwater metagenome | isolation source: river surface water | place: USA:Blue River Watershed | collected 2017-08-17 | reverse complement strand
GAGTGATGACCTGAAACTTCATAGATCCAAAAGCCCTTCAGGCAAATCCATATGCAGCTTTTTATTGTCGAAATCCAAATCCACAATGAACTCTTCGACGAAAGGAATTTCGACTCTTTTTCCAGAAGTTAATTCCACGACCAGAAGATCTTGCATAGTATTTGTTGAAAAATCTTTAATGGGGCCCAAGATCTGATCGTTCTGATCAATCACGGTAAAGCCTAAAATTTCTCGCAAAAAAATCGTCTCGCCTTCATCGGATTCAAATATCTCCGCAGGAAGATAAAAGAGCTGGCCCTTGAGAAATTCGGCCTGAGTCCGATCCAAGATATTTTTTGGCTTGAGCATGACTCCGTCTTTAAAGGCTTTGATTTTTTCGATTTCAAAAATGGTCTTTTTGGCTTCATTTTCGACGGGAGCCAGAGCAAAGCTTTCGACTTGTTTGAGCCAGGAGATGTCTTTGGAAAAAATGATAATATAAAGATCCCCTTTAAGACCGTGGGCATCTTTCACTTTACCAATTTTAAGCCATTGTTTTTCAGACATGGGGCCTTATAGACTGAATGAGCCCAAAAAAGCAAAGAGCGAGATAGGAATACCCGCTCGCTCTTACGAAGAATTCAATTTGAATGAAGAAAATTACTCGACGATTTCGAGAACACTTCGTTTTTGCAATTTTGTTGAAGCGGCGTTGAGGATCGTTCTCATGGAACGAGCTGTGCGGCCTTGTTTACCGATCACTTTACCAAGATCGCCTTTAGCAACTTTGAGCTCAACCACTGTTGTCTGCTCGCCCAAAACTTCGTTCACTTCCACTTGTTCTGGTTCGTCGACTAAAGATTTTGCCATAAATTCGACGAGTTCTTTTAAATTCGAATGGTCCATTTCATCCCCCAACCCTTGTCCACACTATCAACATCAGAATATTTATAGAATGCTTAACACAGGGTTGATGTTACAAAATTATAGAGGCTTGCCAAATTAAGAATCAGTTAAGCTCAACAAAAAACGTTTATTTTTGGCTCTGCGCCAATTTCATCACGTGTTTTACACGATCAGTAGGCTGGGCGCCTTTTTTGATCCAGCTTTGAGCTTTATCCAAATCCATCACGACTTTTTTGTCAGCGCCTGTTGGAGTTGGAATATAAGTTCCCAAGATCTCTAGGTATTTAGAAGTCGCATAACGACGTTGATCAGCAACGGTGATACGGTATTTAGGAGCATGTTTTGTTCCAAATCGAGCTAAACGAATAACAACCATGGGGACTATTTCCTTTCAAAACTGGAGCTGAGATTTCTACCAGTCTTTCTGAGATAATTGCAAGCCAAAATAAGAAATCTCTCTTTTCCCCTCTAGAAAGGGAACTTTCCTTTACCCATCATCGGCCCCATGCGGCCCATTCCGGACATCATTTGCGACATCATCTTCTTGGACTCTTCAAATTGCTTTACGAATTTATTGATATCTTGAACCTGAGTCCCGCTACCTTTAGCGATCCTCTCCCGACGCGAAGCGTTTAATACACGATGATCACGGCGTTCCTGAGGGGTCATTGACCGGATAATGGCTTCGATCTTTTTCACCTGATCATCCGGCGGAGCCATATTCTTCATCTGCTTTTGGATGTCACCCATACCTGGCAAAAATTTCATGATGCCTTCGATTCCACCCATTTTTTTGAGCATTTGAATCTGAGACAAGAAATCATCCATCGTGAATTGATTCTTCATCATCTTCCGAGCGGACTCTTTCGCTGATTTTTCGTCGATAAGCTCTTGAGCCTTCTCGACCAGCGACAGAACATCGCCCATATCTAAGATTCTTGAAGCCAAACGATCAGGATGGAAAATCTCGATATTCCCGACTTTCTCGCCCACTCCTAGGAATTTGATCGGAACACCTGTGACTTCGCGGATGCTGAGAGCCGCCCCACCGCGGGCATCTCCATCGACCTTGGTCAAAATCAAACCACTCAAGCCTAATCGAGAATGAAAGCCTTCAGCAACGCTCACGGATTGTTGTCCGAGCATGGCATCTGCCACGAGGAGAACTTCTTGTGGAGTCCAAATCTTTTTCAAATTCTCAAGCTCTTGCATGAGCTGATCATCAATCTGCAATCGTCCCGCTGTATCGATGATCACCACATCAATCATATTATCAGTGGCCCATTTCTTTGCGGCTTGGAGAATATCTTCAGGCTTTTGACCTACTTTGGATGGATAGACAGGAATATTATTTTGCTTTCCCAAAGTCTCCAGCTGCTCGATCGCGGCCGGTCGGTAAACATCCACCGGAACCAGTCCCGGTTTTTTCCCAAATTTTTGGCGGATAAAAAGCGCCAGCTTGGCCGAACTGGTCGTTTTCCCCGCCCCTTGAAGACCCACCATCATTAGAACGGATGGTTTTTCTCGGACGTCGATATCAACCGCTCCGCCACCCAGGGTATTCACGAGCTCATCATGAACGATTTTGGTAAATTGCTGGCCCGGATTGACGCCGTTAAGAACTTCAGTTCCTAAAGCTTTGGTTTTTACTTTGTCGATAAAAGATTTAACGACCTTAAAGTTCACATCGGCTTCAAGCAAACTCATCCGGATTTCTTTCAAAGCCTCTTCAATATTGGCTTCAGAAATCTTATGTTTCCCCTGAACTTTTTTAATACTGGAGAGCACTTTCTCCGATAAATTTTCAAACACGTAAAACCATCCTGTATCCCTTTGGGATTACCACCTTGAAAAAGTCACTTTGCTAATCACTCGGTTAGCCGCGAAATACAATAAAATACAAAACATCAATGAGACCAAAGCCGACGGAAGCACATCGAGATCAGAAACCCCGAGCATGCTATAACGGAGGCCATTGATAAAATAAAACAAAGGATTCACTAAAGACAGAGCCTTCCACCAATCCGGCAATTGAGAGAGAGAAATGAAAACTCCTCCCAAATAGGTCAGCGGCAAAATCACGAAAGTCGAAATCGCTGAAAGCTGATCAAAAGTTCTTGCCCAGAATGCCGCAATCAAACCTAACTGTCCGAAGACAAGCCCCGCCGTTGTGATAAAATACAATAGCCAAAATGGGTGCATAGGAATCAAAAGCTCTTTGTACTGAAGAAAATAAAAAACCTCGCCCACGACCAGTGTGGTGAAAGCCACCATCGCCCCGCGAACAACGCAAGCTAAGCTCATCGCCCAGATAATCTGAGATCTCGTCAAGGGAACCGTGGCCAAATCTTCGATGTCTCCTGTAAATTTACTGGTGACCAAAGAAGATGAAGAGTTCTGAAAAGCATTGTTCATCAATCCCATCATCATCAAGCCTGGAACCAAGAAAGCCAAATAGCGAACTTGTCCGAGATCCACGTGGCTTCCCAGAGAAACTCCAAAAACCAAAAGATAAAGGCTCGCACTGATCAGCGGTGTGAAAACAGTTTGCACTAAAACTTTCATAAAGCGGTGACATTCACGTCTGAAAAGAAAAATAAAAGCCGTCATGTACTTAATACCTTTACGAAAGCTTCTTCCAGAGTGCCTTCTGCTGTTTTGAGATCATGAATATTTTCGACAGAGATATTTTTTTGCTTCAAAACTTGACCCAGGTCTTCATTGTCACCAATGACAAAATGAACCTTGTTGCCATCTCGAAGAGAGACTTCGACCTTGCGTTGCGTGAGCTGATGAATAATTTTTTTAGTCTCACCCACATATTTAAGCTCACCTTTGTTGATAATCCCTACGCGGTCACAAAGTGCTTCGGCTTCTTGGAGATAATGGGTCGTCAGAATCACGCTCACGCCCTCTTTTTGCAATTCTCTCACAAATTCCCAGAGCTGATTGCGAAGCTCGACGTCGACCCCTGCTGTGGGTTCATCCAAAAGCAAAACTTTGGGAGAATGCACCAAAGCTTTTGCAATCATCATTCTTCGCTTCATCCCTCCGGAGAGCTGTCTCATCATTTTATTTTTATGTTCAGACAGTTTTAAGCGATCCAGTAAGCTCTTAATTTTCACCGAGTTTTCTTTGATGCCGTAATATCCCGAATGATAAGTCAAAATTTCTTCGAGATTAAAAAATCCGCTGGCCACGACTTCTTGAGGAACAACGCCGATCATGGGTTTAGTCGCCTGCGGGTTTTTGACCACACTTTGACCAAAAACGAGGATATCCCCTGAAGTTGGCTTTTCCAAAGTCGTCGCAATGGAAATGAGACTGGTTTTCCCGGCGCCATTGGGACCCAGCAAACCAAAGATTTCACCAGGTTGAACTGAAAAGCTAACGCCCTTCAAGGCTTCGACGATCACAGAAGGATCTCTTTGATAAGTTTTTCTTAAATCTTGAATCTCGAGTGCAGTCATATTTTCTCTATCTCGCCCTTGAAATACTGGTGGCAAAGTTCACATCTGGATTTTCTTTTTTCGCCCAGTTCAGATCCCACTCTTGATTTAAAAGCAAGACGGGCTGATCGATCATGTCACGAAACAGACTGAAATTTCCTTTGAGCTGATCCAAGGCTTTACCGTCCTGAGTTCTCGGCCAACGAGCCACAGTATAAGGCAAACGGTTCAGCCTCACAGGCAAATTGTACTCATCCTGCATGCGGTGAACGAGAACTTCGAATTGAAGTTCTCCCACCACGCCGATAATAGGATCTTGAGCCCCAACAATCGGATCAATAAAAAGCTGAATAGCTCCTTCTTCCGATAAATGGATCAAGGCCTCCTGCATTTTTTTTCTTCTCATGGCATCAGAGACGCTCATACGAGCAAAAAGCTCAGGAGCAAATTTGGGAATATCTTCAAATTTAACTAATTTTTCTGAAGCGACGCTATCACCGATGGCAAAATTACCGGTATCGGCGACTCCGACGATATCGCCGGCGAAAGCCTCATCGACAGTCGCTTTTTCATTGGCAACAAATTGATTCGAATAGGACAAGCGCAATTCTTTTTCTAAACGAGAGTGTTTGACCTTCATTCCCCGCTCAAATCTTCCAGAGCAAATACGGATGAAGGCAATACGATCACGGTGTCTGCGATCCATATTGGCTTGGATTTTAAAAACAAAACCGGTGAAATTTTGATCGAGCGGATCCATCGGCAGAGCTTCTTCTTGGTTTTTCGAAGTGGAAACCACGCTTGAAGCATTTCTTGCCTGAGGGCCTGGAGCAAACTGGCAGAAAAATTTCAGAAAAATATCCACACCGAAATTTTGCTTTGCCGATCCGAAAGTCACCGGAGAGATTTCACCACGCAAGAATTTTTCCACATCAAAAGGGGGAAGCACTCCTTCAATCAAATCCAGCTCTTCACAGGTTTGATTAAAGATTTCCTCACCCACAAGATCTTTCCATTTCTCATCACGGTAAGAGTCGACCTTGATGATATGGGTCTCATCCCCGTCCCGGCGTTGATCATAGAGAATAATCTCTTTTGTCAGACGATTATAAATCCCTTTAAATCTCTGACCGATGCCAATGGGCCAAGTCACAGGATAACAACTCATTTTCAGAGTTGTCTCGACCTCGTCGATCAGATCTAAAGGAGCTTTCCCTTCGCGGTCTAATTTGTTGATAAAAGTAAAAATCGGAATATGTCGGTAAGAGCAAACTTCATAAAGTTTCTTTGTTCTCTCCTCGACCCCCTTGGCGACGTCAATCAACATACAAGCGCTATCGACGGCCATCAAAACGCGGTAGGTATCTTCCGAGAAATCTTTATGCCCCGGAGTATCCAAGAGATTCACCCGCAGTTTTTCATAATCAAAAGTCATCACGCTGGATGTGATGGAGATTCCTTTTTGGCGTTCAAGCTCCATCCAATCCGAGGTCACGGCTTTGGTGCCTGATTTACCTTTGACCTCACCGGCTTCATGGATGACGCCCCCGTGATAGAGAAGCTTCTCTGTCAAAGTAGTTTTACCCGCATCTGGATGCGAGATAATGGCAAAGGTTCGCCGTCTTTTAATTTCTGAAGCAAAAGGCCCTGATATTAACATAAGCCGAGAATTTTAACATTTGCCTTTGCAAAGAGCCAGCGCTATACCCTGCAGCATTCATAATGTTCCCTCAGGTTTGGAGCCTGAAAAGGAGTTGTCCGATGGCCTATTTTGTTAGCGCATTTTATTACTTTACCCCTGTTGAAAACCCTGAAGCTTTGAAGCCCGAATTGGAAGCTTTAGCAAAGAAACTGAATCTTTGTGGCCTTGTCATTTTGGGAAAAGAAGGCATCAATTCCACACTGGCGGCTCCCTCAAAAGAAAATTTAGAAGAGCTCAAAAACTGGGTTCGCACGACTTTTCAAAAACCCGACCTGCTTTTCAAAGATTCTCAATGCGAAAAGGCTCCCTTTAATCGCTTTTCGGTCAAAGTTCGCACCGAAATTGTCACGCTGAAAACTCCGGAACTGACACCGGATATGAGAAGCAATCATCATTTGAGCCCCGAAGAATGGAATCAGATGATGAAAGAAGAGGGTGTCTTACTGATCGATACCCGTAATTGGTACGAGTATAATATTGGAACCTTCAAGGGAGCTGTGAATCCCAACATCGATCAATTCACAGAATTTCCAGAATGGCTCGAAAAACAGAATTACGACAAAAAAAACAAGATGCTGATTTTTTGCACTGGCGGAATTCGCTGTGAAAAAGGCATTTTAGAGCTGCAAAGAAAAGGCTATGAAAACGTCTACCAATTGGAAGGCGGCATTTTGAATTATCTCGAGAAAAAACCCCATGATCAGTATGAAGGCGAATGCTTTGTCTTTGATCACAGAGTTGCTGTGGATCAAGATTTAAAGCCTTCAGCTCGCTATAAGCTTTGCCCGCATTGCGGACAACCGGCTGAAACAAAAATTGAATGCGGGAGATGCGACACGGAAGCTTTTGTTTGTGTGGACTGTCTCAAAAAGGCTTTTAAAGCCGAAACCTGCAGTAAAAATTGTGCTTATCATTTCGAACGATTTCCCGGAAAAAAGGGTCAAAGGCAGTTTCTGGAGAAAGCAAACCGTGATTGACCCTGTACGGGCAAAATAAGACTAGTAGAGCGGATCTCTGGAGCTACGCTCTCTCGTCGCGCACGAGATCTGTAGGGTGTTAGCGACTTGATTTGCAGTCATCGTGGATGGGAACTCGGGCAGTCTAAAGCTGAGAGAAGCATAGTCCTTCGAACTTAGCTGGGCATCTCGATCAACGATTCGTATTTCCATGTAGACACTTTTCATCCGACCGAAATCTGGCACTGACTTGTCATGAATACTCAAGTTCAGAGTGACTGTGTCACCCGCTTTTTTCGTGACTGGCTCTCCCCCTATTCCTCCAAACATGACAGCAGCAAACGCCAGGTAGAAGGGTGTGTCCCGATATTGGAGAGCGCCAAGCTCTCGGTCATCATCTCGGCCCGAAAGGCGTCGAACGACAATTTTGTCTGAGGAAAAAACAGCTTCTTCTGAATTTTCAGTGGGAAAGAAATGCTCTTGGTAAAAGCATTCTAACTCAAATATTGGATCATCCTGGTTCGCCACAGCTTGATAGCTGGACAAAAGCACAAGAGAAAATAGAATAGCAAAATTCTTCATCTAGCTCCTCCCTGGTAATTGAGATTTAGCTAAACTCAGATAAAGAGAATTTTGTATTATTATCTCAGGTGACTCAGAGTGTCCGACGTTTTCCGTAATAGACCAATATACACGACAAGGGCGAGTGACATTTCGAATCTTCAAACGGGCATTTTACAGTTCGCGTCAGCCATCGACATAGATGCTAAGCGGCTCTTATCAAGAAGCCCGCAATAACTACCAACCCCATGTCTTTATTCTTGCTCCTGTCCAGAGTTTTTTACTTTGATCTAAACAATTCAAATTCAAAGCCCCTTCTCTGAAACTTTTCGAGTAAGACAAAACGTAGCAACTTGATAATAATAAGCCATCTGTGCCGTAATCGCCTTTAAAGTGCAATGATCCTTTGCTTACAACCTCAATGAGTGCAGGAATCAAAAATGAATTGGGTGCTCTATCACGAATTTCATAAAGATTCTGTAAAGCAACGCTTTCATCTATGTTTGGACTTTTGCTTTGATCTCCTAGAATGTCCTTCAAGAGCAAAAATTTTTCCCCTTTATTTTTCTCTTTTGGTGAGACCTTAATGGAATTCAATGCTCCCGAGGACGAATCAATACCATAAGCCGCTGCAATTAATTCATCACGGCTTTGAACGACATGTTTTAACCAATTAAACAATGACTGGTTATCCCCGCTTTCGAGATACTTTTGAAAAGAAACTTCCGCCGATACCACTGATTGATAATCTGATTTCGGATTCACAATCCAATATGCTTCATGATACAGGATTGTCATTTGCTCGATAGGGTTTAATGAGTAAAACTCTGGGAGCAAATAAGTCGTCGAGGTCTTGACGTCAGTGATGGCAAAAAGAGCAATTTTTCCAGTATCAATATTGAGAAGTCGAGAATATTCGGACATCAACCTCGACCGTACTGCCAGGCTGAATTGGTCTGACTTGACCTGAAAATATTTTCTCCCCTTTGATGGATTCAACGCACTAAATAGGACTCGAGCAGAATCTACGTTCAGATAATCCTGATTCATAATGACTTCGATTGTTTTATTCAATTGGGGCACTTGGTTCAGGCTCAGTTCAGATGATTCTACATATATCCCAGCTGACCCAAACGTCATGTACCTCCCATCTTTCATGATGCCTCCGCCTCCATTTCCATCTTGTTGAGCAAAAACACTCAGGCTCAGACATAGTGCCGCTCCTATCATTATCATATTGAGTTTTTTCATAAAATCTCCTTTTTCTATCTAAGATTTAGATTTAATTTTTGAGATTGGAAATGCGGCCATCGTTATTTGATAGACCTCTTCCAATTCTCCTTCAGCTTGCAAAACTTGGCCTAACTCTTGCCGAAACTTTTTCATCATATCCTTAATGATTGGAAGTTTTGATTTGCTGATAGCGACAGTCAGCGAACCATGCTCTCTCTCATCGAAGGAATACTTATCGATAGCTTCAACGCTCATCTCTGCATAACGTTTTTGCAAATTTTTACGCGCAAGCGAAGTTTGCTTTGTGTTCGACCACGTGTTAGTTGGTTTCTTAACAAGAATTCCGTTATCAATTTTCTCAATGTAGCCCATTCTCTCGAGCGTCACCAATGCATCAGTGACTTCTTCGGGGTGAACGCCGAGCCGCTTAGCCATCCAGTCACGTTCTGGCTGAAATTCTTTGACTTTGGCGAGTTCTAAAATTGCAAAAGGAATCCAATTTGATAAAAATCTAAACTCATCATCAATAACAGATTTATAGCCAAGCTCTTCAATTCCAGCTTGAATCAATTCAGGAGCAACACCAGCCTTCAGCAACAGCTCTGTTGAAAATTGGGCAGAAACTTTTTTCTTTCCTGATAAAATTTTTGATAGCAATGACTGATCAATTTTTAAATTCTGAGCAAAAGATCTCAAAGAATAGGACGCGTTTTTATTTTTGCGTCGAATGAACTCTTCTCTCAAAAGTTCACTGACGAAATTCGCTGAAGCTTTTCGTATCTTCACTTTGCTCACTTGAGATTCTGTGGTGATTTGAATATTCTTAGCTTGTATTTCCATGAAGCTATTTATACGCGAAGCGTTATATTTTTGAAATAGAAAAAACCTCAAAGTGAGGACCAGGTCGGTCCTCGTCGTCAGCTGAGATATAAAGCTACTGCGGTACTCGAGAGCGTATTTTTGTATACAAGTTCGACAGTAGATCCACCTTTCTTTTTGGCTAAAGGTGAGTAGCTCTGGGCACCTTCGGGCATAACTTAGAGATTATCTAAATCGAGATGACCTATCGCCAAAGAATTTTACTTTTTCTAAATGCGTTAGCTGCAGAAAAGCCACCATCTAGATGCATCCTTTGAGATTTTTTGATATTTTAAGAGGCTATGACAAATTCCCAAAAGACTCCTTACTCCACCGTCAAACCCGATGTTCAACTTGCCAAACAAGAAGAACAGATTCTTCACTTTTGGGATCAGGAAAAAATTTTTCATCGCTCCATCGATTCGTCCAAGAAAACTTACAGTTTTTATGACGGCCCTCCGTTTGCAACGGGTCTTCCGCATTACGGACATTTGCTCGCCGGAGTTTTGAAAGACGTCGTCCCCAGATATTGGACGATGAAAGGCTATGCCGTTCACAGACGCTTTGGTTGGGACTGCCACGGCCTCCCTGTCGAATACGAAATTAACAAAACTCATCAAATTGAAAGCCGAAAAGATATCTTGAAGATGGGTGTGGCCCAGTACAATTCAGCCTGCCGCGGAATCGTGAAAAGATATTCTGAAGAATGGAAAACCACTGTTCGCCGAGTCGGACGCTGGGTGGATATGGAAAATCCTTATTTCACCATGGATCTTGAATTCATGCAGAGTGTTTGGTGGGTTTTTCAAGAGCTCTTCAAAAAAGGTTTGATCTACGAAGGTTACAAAGTGGTTCCTTATTCTGTCGGGATCTCAACGCCGCTTTCTAATTTCGAAGCCAATCTTAATTATAAAATGGTTCAAGATCCGGCTCTCACAGTCAGTTTTCCCTTAGCGAATCAACCGAATACTTCGGTACTCGCTTGGACGACGACTCCATGGACCTTGCCTTCTAATTTGGCTCTGGCCGTGGGCAGAGACATCGACTACGTCAAAGTCAAAGAACACTCTTCCGGAAAACAATTCATCTTAGCTCAGGCTTTGATGGCTTCTGTTTTTAAAGATCCCGCTAAAGAAGTCGAAGTTCTTGAAATGATGAAGGGCGAGAAGCTTTTGAATCTCACTTATGAGCCTTTGTTTTCCTATTTTGGATCAAAAGCCAATGAGGGAGCATTTAGAATCATTGCTTCCGATCACGTCACCACCGACAGTGGTACTGGCGTGGTTCATATGGCACCTGCTTTCGGTGAAGAGGATTATCTCGCTTGTGCAAAGAACCATATCCCGATTGTCAATCCTGTGGATGATGACGGTATGTTCACCAATGAGGTTCCTGATTATGCCGGTAAGCGTGTTAAAGAAGCCGATAAAGACATCATCACCGATTTGAAGAAAAAAGGCCGTGTCTTTAAACAAGATACCATTCAGCACAGTTACCCTTATTGCTACCGCTCAGATACTCCGCTCATTTACCGTGCGGTTTCTAGCTGGTTTGTCGCTGTTGAAAAAATTAAAGATGAATTGATTGCGGCCAATAAAAATACAGCTTGGGTTCCTTCGCATCTGCGAGATGGTCGTTTTGGTAATTGGTTGGAGAATGCTCGTGATTGGGCCATTTCTCGTAACCGCTTTTGGGGAACACCATTACCTATTTGGAGAAATAAAGAAGGCGAAGTCATCTGCGTGGGCTCTCGCGATGAGCTTGAAAAATTATCGGGAAAGAAAGTCGATGATCTTCACATTGATGTGATTGATTCGATTGAGATCCCAAGCCCGACAGGAAAATCAAATTTGAAGCGAGTGGAAGGCGTTCTTGATTGCTGGTTTGAATCAGGATCCATGCCTTATGCTCAATGGGGCTATCCGAAAAAGAATGTCGAAGAGTTTAAAGCGGCCTTCCCTGCTGATTTTATCGCCGAAGGTTTAGATCAAACTCGAGGTTGGTTTTATACTTTGATGGTGATCGGAACTGCTCTTTTTGGAAAAGCGCCCTTTAAAAATGTCGTCGTGAATGGCTTGGTTCTGGCTGAAGACGGCCGAAAAATGTCGAAGAGCTTGAAGAATTATCCAGATCCCATGGAAGTTTTGAATCAGCACGGTGCTGATGCTCTTCGTCTGTATCTGATCGATTCGCCGGTGGTGAAAGCTCAAGAATTAAAATTCGCTGAAAAAGGCGTTCACGATATCGTGAGAAAAATTTTACTGCGTTGGTGGAACTCTTATTCTTTTTTCGCCAACTACGCGAACATTGATAATTTTATACCCAAAGGTGATGCCAAAAATTCTAAAAATCTTTTAGATCAATGGGTTTTGTCTCGCTTGCATGCTTTGATCAATAATACTCAGAAAGAGATGGACGCTTATCGTTTGTATAATGTGGTCCCCCATTTATTGCAGTTTATTGAAGATTTAACGAATACCTATATCCGCTTTAACCGCGGACATTTCTGGCAAGAAGGCATGCCAGAAGAAAAACGTTTAGCTTATGAGACTTTGCATGAGGTTCTGACAACTCTTTCTAAACTGATGGCGCCTTTTGCGCCGTTTTTGAGCGAAGTGACTTATCAAAATCTTTCCCAAGTTCTCAAAAATAAAAAAGACAGCGTTCATTTAGAATCTTTTCCTGAAGCTGATCTCAGTCTTTTAAGACCCGAGCTTGAAGAAGCGGTGAAAGCCATGGATGTTTTGGTGGCTCTTGGTCGAAATCATCGTGAAAAAATTCAGGTGAAAGCAAAGATTCCTTTGCGTGAAGTGAAAATCATCCACAGATCAAAACAGGTTTTGGAAACTCTGAAAAAATTTGAGCCTTATTTTGTGGATGAATTGAATTTCCGCAAAGTCAGCTATGATTCAAATGAAGATCATTACATCCAAATCACAGCCAAAGCGAATTTCCCCGTGCTTGGAAAACGCCTAGGACCGAAGATGAAGGCCGTGGGAGCTGGCATTCAGAAATTGGATCTTCAAAGCTTGTTGAAATTAGAAGCGGGCGAAACTTTGAAAGTTGAAGGCGAAGAAATTCAGCTCTCAGACGTAGAGATTCGCCGAGCGGTGAAAGGTGAAAACCCAAATCTTTCGGTTCACCAAGTTGTTTCTATCGAAGTTGATCCCACAGTCACCAAAGAGCAAGAAGTTGAAGGTCTTGCTCGTGAGGTGATGAGAAAAATTCAGATTGCTCGAAAATCGGCTGATTTCAAATTGGATGATAAAATCCATCTTGAAATTGCTTGCACAGAGGCTTTGAAAGAAGCCATCCTGGCTCACCAGAAGATGTTAGTCGCAGAGACTTTGACAGCCAATCTTACAGTTATGGATCTCTCTTTGAATCCGCAAGGAGCGCATGTGGAGAGCTTTGATATCGACGGCGACGGTCTTAAAATCGGCGTCAAAGCCTTACCGAGATAGGACATATGAAGTTTGAGTTTTTGCCTATTGCCTACGCTCAAACTCTGTTCAAAGATCGCTTCGCTGTTCCCAGACAGCCGGGCCTAGCAGAGGACGCTAAAGGCCTGATCAAATTTAATAAAGATCCCGATTTAAAGACAGCTTTGAGAAGGCTCGATGAGTTTTCTCATCTTTGGATCATTTTTGTTTTCCACGAGCATGGGGGAAAGAAATGGAAGCCCAGCGTTCGGCCTCCGAGATTAGGCGGCAGCGAGAAAGTCGGCGTTCTCTCTTCTCGCTCTCCTCACCGACCTAATCCTATTGGTATTTCAGCTGTTAAAATTGAAAAGATTGATCTCGATGCCAAAGGCGGTCCGGAAATCTATGTCGACGGGATTGATTTGATTGATGGGACACCGATTTTAGATATCAAGCCTTATATCAAATACGCCGATTCGATCCCCGAGGCTCATGCGGGATGGGCAGAAGCTCCGATTATGAAATTTCCCGTTGAATTTTCTAGGGACAGCGAAAAAGATCTCAAGAATTTACCCGACTCTACCAAGTTAAAAAAACTGATCGTTCAGATTCTTCAATTAGATCCCCGCCCCGCTTTTCAAAAAAGAAAATTTCCCGCCGGGGACGAAAAATCTTTAGGGAAAAAGTATGGCTTTGATCTTCTGAAATACGATGTCAAATTTGAGCTCACCATTGACGGCTTTTCAGTTCAATCCATTCAGGAATCAAAAAAATGAAAGAGCTCTTAAGCCTTCAGTGGGTCGAAGATCTTTTGCCGAGAAATCATCGCAGGAAAGCCATGTTTGGCGGGCTTGCTTATTACGTTGATGATTTGATGATCTTGGCTCTTTTCGAAGATTCGAAAGACTGGAATGGCTGTCTCTTCCCGGTGGAAAGAGAACATCACGAAGAGGTCATGGAATTATTTCCAGAGCTCTCACCCCACAAGATTTTGGGTAAATGGCTCTACCTGCCAATACAGACAGAAAACTTTGAAAGTCTAGCTGAAAACATCATTGATCGCATGAAAAAAGAAGTCTTAAAGGGCTCTGGGCTTTTTGGGGTGATCCCTCAAAAGAAAAAACCAAAATCAGCCAAAAAGGAAAAAGACCCTTTAGCCGGTATTGATTATCGAAGAATGGACACAAGGCGTCCGAAAATGTTTGCTGATGCTGCCCCCGAGGAAGCGTTTAGAAAAGCAAAGAGCATTGCTGATCTCAAAAACCTCGGCCCCCAGACAGAAAAACATTTTCAAAAAGCAGGCATTAAAACAGTGGATGCTTTTGTGAAAATGGGTTGGCAAAAGGCTTTTACAAAATTGGTTAAATCAAATCCGAAATCTCGTCATACCTTGTATGCTTATGCTTTGATTGGCGCATTAAGAAATACGGATTGGTTGCAAATTTCACTAGAAGAAAAAGCAGAAGCTAAAGCTTTGAACGCGGCGCTGAAGCCGAAGCCTGAGCCAAAGACCAAGCCCGCTAAAAAAGCGACTAAGAAAAAATCTAGCGGCAGAAAGTAATTCTTGAGCGGTTCAAATCAGAGATGTTTTTCACGCGGTCATATTTTCCACCGCGGTAAAGAACAGCCCAGTAAAGACCGGGATTACCTTTGGTGATAGCGATCACTTTGTATTTTTGGACTTGGCGATTCATGATTGCCATCGCTAAAGTTAAATTTTTAATCGGATCCTGAAGATCCGCAAATTTATATCCAAAATTAAATCCATAATTTTTTTGATCAACGACACTCATTTGCATGAGCCCGACAGAATAGGTATCTTTATTTTCCGGAGTTCCCACATCGACAGAATTTGATAAGGGATTGTATCCTGATTCATAATAAGTGGTTGCAGCAATCAAGCCTGCCCAGGCATTAATTCTTTGATCTTTGTTCAAAGAATTATAAGCAGGACAGAAATCAGTGATATCCGTGGCTGTGTTTAAAACCGAATAATACTGCGCGATTAATTTATAAAGTCCATTTGACCAAGCGACACGCTCGGGGCGACTGGCAAGCTCCCACGAAAGCCCCATGGGCTTATAGTTCTGTGAAAAAGGGCTACCGCTCACTGGTGGACTGGTTGATGGCGGAGTCACGGCAGGAGGTGTTTTTGAAGGCTCGTCGATAACGCCTTCACCTGTGCCAACGCCCAGTTCTGAGGTATTCTGTGTCTCTAATCCTGGATTTTTTGCACAAGCTATTAACAGGACCAAGCTTGAAAAAAGCATGGCTGGCTTCGAGATTCTTTTTAAGGGATTTTTTCTTCGCACAGATAGCATAATCACCTCGCAAGAGGTATTTATCGCAATCGCTGTGCCGTTATTTTCCGACTGAAAGAGAATGTATTCGCACAAAGTTATTTATTCTGATCAAACTATGACAGCGTCTAATTTTTTTTCATTTTCTTGAGATAAATTCTCAGCTTGATGCAGGACTTTGGGAGGTTTCTTAATTGGCTAAAATCAACTCAAAGGTGAGGCTAGAAGTCCCCCTAGAAAACAATGAACAATTTACCTGTTAGAATAAAAACACCTGAAGGTTCACCCTAGAGTTGTTAATGTTTTGCCCAGCGAGAAGGCTCCTGAGGGATGTCGAATGCCTCTGATTTATCGGGGTAAAACAAGACGACAGTTGCTTACGAAACTTTCACCATCGAGGTTTTGAATTAAGTATTTATTTGTGGCTTTGATTTTAACTTTGGGTGTGACGGAAGCTTTCGCTTCTCTGTCATTTCAAGTCTCTCAAAGTCCTGAGGCCTCCCCCGTTCGAGAGGCCATACGGCGTATCAATCCGCTTTTACCTCCATCGATGGTCAAAAAATTAGGGCCTATCCAGGTCGAATTAATCAACCAAGGTCGACAGGGTCACTTGGGCGGTGCAGGCAAAAACAGAATCAGTCTACACCTAGGAGCCATTCGGAAAGCCGCTCTCGAGAAGAAAACAAGCTTTGAGAACCTTCTAGATTCGACTCTGATCCACGAGCTGTCACATATTTACGATCATTTAGATATCAAGTCCGCAGAAGACCTGAAGCTACTTAAAAATTGTCTTAACAAGGGACCCAAAGGGCCACGGGCTCCAATCTCTGTTCCTGATGAGTTCTGCCAAATGATCCAAGCTGATAACAGGACGCTCTCGACAAACCCGCGAATGCGCAAGCTGTCTCACTTCACATCCACCAATATGATTGGCGAATATTATTCTGCAAATCATTTGCTATCGCGAAGTCCTGATACCTATGAACTGACCAGCTCTGAAGAATTTTATGCTGTTAACATGGAGTATTTTCTAAGAGACCCTGAGTATGCTTGTCGGAGACCATTGATTTATCAGGCCTTCAAAGATCATTTTGACTTTACACCTTTTCCTCAAGTGGACTGCCAAGACTCTATAAGCTTCCTCGTCACATCCAATTCTGGGACAGTTGTTGGTCTTGAGAAAATAGATCCAAAGAAAATATATGAAATTCATTATCTTCAAGCCGCTCCGGGATCTTCACTAGCCAGTCGATTTGGTCACTCGATGATTCGCCTCATTATTTGTGCTCCTCACAGAACGGCAGTGAGCGCGGATTGTCTTAAAGATTTAATGTATCACCGAGTTCTCAGCTTCAGAGCTAAGACCGAAAGCGATAGCTATAGCCCCATCAAGGGAATAACAGGAGATTATCCCTCTTTGCTTTTTTATGAGCCCTACGTGTCCGTTGCCGACGAGTACAACAAAGTTGAACTTCGAGATCTTGTTTCCTATCCTTTTCAAATCACAGAAGGACAGAAATTTAACTTTTTGCGAGCGGCCTCGCAGACCTATTGGTCATACGCTGGACGCTACCGATTCTTTTCGACGAACTGCGCTTCTGAGACCTTGCTGTTGCTGCAAAATGCTTTTCCCCATAACAAAGCACTGCAAAAATTGAATCAGGGAAGACCAGATACTCTTCTCAATGCTCTGCTGCGAATTGAATTGATCGAGCGCAAAAATCGAAGTCTGGTTGAAAATAAATTATACTTTTCAGATTCGAAGGCACCTTTTTATCAAGAGCTGGTGGTCTCCTTAAGCCCCTTTATTAGAATACAAAGCATGGAGGCCTATCTGAAAAAAACTTCGGCCTCTCAGAGATTGGCAGCCTTGGAGAAAGCGATCAGCCAAAATGCGCCCAAAAAGGTCTATGCTGCTTTTATGGTTTTTGAAGAAAGAATTTCTGCGACACTTCTCTCTGAGTCCCTAACCAGGTTCGCAGAGATGGAATCCGGGCAGCAAAACTCAATTATCCAGAGCATCGCTCAGGCGAGAGAAAAATGGAATCAGCGAATGACTGATCTCCGAATTGGATACGGAATTCCATTATCTTCCGACTTTCAAGATCTACCTTCTCATAAAGAACAAGAAAGTATGGAAGCAAATATTTCACAATTAACTGATCGTCTGATGGCCTCTCTCCAGTTATATAACCAGTCTCTATCGAACCACGATCTCAAGATTTCACAAAAAATTGTAACAATGGCGAAAAACCAACTCATCAAGGAGAAAACAGAATGAAAAAAATGATCTTAGCCTTAGGCCTCTTAATGTCCCTAAATAGTTTTGCCGAAAACAGCCTTGGCGCTTCGGCTTTAGGAAGCTACTCTTCCAGTGCTGACATCTGCGGCGATCCTTACGGCTGCAAAGAAATTTTAAAAGCAGCTAAACAGGAAGCTATTTTCGCAAGAGCGGGTCTCCTCGAAGAGACATCCGATTTATTAGAAAGCGCCATCCAACTGGTTCGCGATGCTTCCGCAAAAAAAGGCCAATCATTAACCGATGAAGAAATTATTGAGATTCTAGCCAACCTCAAATAATTGAAAGCATCTCAAAAAGGGTCTCTTCTTCAAAGAGGCCCTTTTTTTGTCCTCGTCATTCCCACCGCTTAATCAACTCAAGCAATAATGAAATAGTTAGAACCGCTGCAGTTCTCCTCGATCGATCAATTTTTTGACAAGTGAGAAATATTTGCAGGTCCCTTGAAAAAAATCTGTGCTCTGCTAAATTACCGGCTCTGGGTCAGAAATTACTAATCGGAGGCCACGTGAAATCATTTAAATGTTTACTAGTCATTAGCAGTTTGTTTTTTGCAAGTTTGTGCTTTGCTCAAGACAGACAGCCAATGTCCTCCGCCACCGCAAATCCCGTTAAAGTTGATCCTGGACTGACTGCTGCTCTACCCGGCGCTGCTGAAGGCTTATTCTTGAGCTTTAATCCGAGTGATCATGAAGAACTGAATAATAAAGGCTACGGTACTGATACAACTCCAATGGAAGCGCTAGATATGATAATGCCGAGCACTTTTGGTTTCTACATGAGTAGAGCCCTGATAACTAATAAATGGGATGCAAAAAATAAGTTAGAGTCTCATTTAGTTGAGTTCTTTACTGTGGAAGATAAACTCAACTTTCTTTCAAATTTTGATCGCCGCACATTGAATACAAAAGAACAGATCTTCGATGTATTGGCCCTAGCTATCAAAAGAGGAAATCAAACAACTTCAAACTCTTTAACTGTAAGTTTTAACTACAAAAATCTGACCGAAAGACAACAGCTGCTACTTGAGAATCATTTACTTCCTGGAATTGAGATTTTCAACAGCTCTCAACAGGCGAGTCTTGTCGCTAAAAGAGATTTATCGGACCAGGAAAGGTCATACATAATTGAATTGAAGTTTTTAGATAAAAACACCGTCCTTCAGTTTGGTGATTTTGTAGCTCATCAATTGCGAAAAGGAAATCCAAGAGGGGTTGAGGCCCAGGCTCTCCTGTATGAGCTCGCTCAGGCTGCACCCTCCAGATGAAGCTTGTGCTTTTTTTAATATAATGATGGTTCTCCACGGTTGAGGTTCTTTTCTATTGATGGTGGAATTTAACGCGTTAAAAGTAGAGAGGCAAAAGGGGCCAATATCCAGCAAGAACCGTGGAACCTCAAGATTTCAGCCAATTTACCTTTTCACCACTGATGTGTGCTCTGTAATCTTCAAGAACCGACTCGTTAGTCACAATATCAATTTTAATTGGTAATTCAGACTCTTCAAATTGCTCTCTCAAAGTCGCCATTTCAAATTCTGTCAATGAGGGCTTCGAATCAATCCATAGATCTAAATCAGAATAGACTTTGAAATCTCCTCGACGACGAGATCCAAAAACATCCACATTCCAACTCGACTTCTCTTTCAAGCAAAGTCTTAACTTTTCTTCGATTTCTTTTATCTGTTGAGGACTCAGCCCAAGAGGTTCAGGCATTGGCTTTGCTCTTGAGCACGACGATAAGATCAACCGCCATTGGCAGAAAAATTTTTGAAAGATGATAGCTTTTGATCGCTAGTTTCTCTCCGTACTCGTGGCTCGTTTCATTTCTGGATTTCTGAAAAGCCAGCCAGTCTTCCACGTTATTGATCCACCCTAATCTCCCCATCTCACGAAAAATCGTTTTGGGCACATCGGCTTCAACTTCATTTTCTTTGAGAACTCGCCGAGCTAGCTTCCAAGTGAGCTCGTAACAGTACTCAAATCTTTGAATGGTGCCATCTCTTTCTAACTTTGAAGGATTCTTAATCGCCAAAGCTTCTTGGAGACTTTGGAGGGCGTTTTCGGCGGACTGAGTAGTAATTTGCGTTTCTGACATTTGAATTATCATCTCAAAAGCCAGAGAATTTACATAGAACCAAATAAAGAAAATTGGTTGCGGGGGCAGGATTTGAACCTACGACCTTTGGGTTATGAGCCTGACGAGCTACCAGACTGCTCCACCCCGCGACATGTTAAAGGCATTTGAAATGGCCTTTAGTTGTATAGATCGCTTCCCTTGGGGTCAACCCTTAATCTATGCTCATCTCTAATATGAATGAACAAACTGCTAATAATCAGAGCAAATCCCTTGAAAAGAACGCCTATTTGATCGTTTTGATCGCAGCCCTTGGATATTTCGTCGATATCTACGATCTCATCCTTTTCTCTATCGTCAGGGTGCAAAGCCTGCAAGACCTTGGCTTCCAGGGCGAAGAATTAACCTCCAAAGGCATCTTGCTTTTGAACCTGCAGATGACCGGCATGCTTTTGGGCGGAATTTTTTTCGGAGTCATTGGCGACAAATTTGGTCGGCTCAAAGTTCTCTTCGGCTCCATTCTCCTTTACTCGCTCGCCAATCTTGCCAATGCTTATGTCACAACCGTTGATCAATATGCATGGCTTCGCTTGATCGCAGGATTTGGTCTGGCTGGAGAGCTCGGCGCGGGCATCACCTTGGTTGCCGAAGTCCTGCCGAAAAATAAACGCGGCCTTGGGACTTCGTTTGTCGCAGCTGTCGGGATCAGTGGAGCTTTGCTTGCTTGGACAATTGCCGAGCACTATGACTGGCGAACCGCTTATATCATTGGCGGAGTCATGGGCTTAGCTCTTCTCTTTTTACGAGTCGGAGTTTTCGAGTCCACTCTTTTTGCCAAGGTCAAAGCAGCTCACGCGATCAAAAAAGGAGATTTCTTTTCTCTGTTTAAGAAAAAAGAAAGATTCATTCGCTATATGGGATGCATCTTTGTTGGAGTGCCTTTGTGGTATACCGTAGGGCTTTTGATGACCCTCGCT